>Ga0256405_10010427_pt1 | contig 12279 bp, 9 predicted proteins | sample RumenRJG_02DNA_FD_189096 | JGI IMG/M metagenome (GOLD analysis project Ga0256405, IMG submission 189096) | Bovine rumen microbial communities from Lethbridge, Alberta, Canada - RJG_02 | ecosystem: Host-associated > Mammals > Digestive system > Stomach > Rumen | place: Canada: Alberta | collected...
TTGTACTCCACGATGCCGTGCATGGCGGCGTCGGTGAGCAGTTCCACAATACGCTCTTCGGACTTGCCGGTGAGTTTCGCGATTTCGGCCGTGGTCTTCGGCTTGCGCAGGCCCATCTTCAGCATGACTTCCGCGATTTCGTCATTGGAACATGCGCGGTCGAGAATGATGTATTCCGGGTCTTCCTCCGTCAGCCTCTTAACGCCGAACTTGTACGGAAGGCGGTCGGTAATCATCTTACCGAGATCGAACAGGATTTCTCTTGCCATGGTTTTCCCCTCTCTGTGTTAATCATGGTATTTAAATTTGTAATTTAGCACGCTCGTCATGAGTTTATCATAAGAAGGGGGAAAAGTCACTATACAAAACGGACGTTTTTGACATGTTTTTGTGCGGTTTGACGGGATTAACCGCGGACCATGGAGCAAAAAAGGGAGCAAAAGGGAAAAAACGCGGAACAGAATCCGGTTGACATTTGTTCCCCCGACGATTAGAATCAAATGGCTTTTACCCGACAGCGGAAACCCGGTGTCTGCCGGAGCGTATTTTTGCAAGGAGAAACGCAAATCCCATGAATCAGAAAGAACTCGGCGAGATCCGCCGCCGCATCCGTCCGGAACACAACGCCATCCACCACATCTACGGATGCTATGTCAATACAAACAAGGAGATCGTCTCTTCGCTTGAGGAGTCCCTCGGTCTGCTGACACAGGAAGAGACAGAGAAGTATTTCAGCCTGCTGAAAAAGACGCTGTCCGGCGCATTGGGAAAGAACCTGCTGGACATCTCGTTTGCCACGAAGCAGGTCATGGACAGCGAGGAACACCGCCTGCTCACCGCGCTGCGCAAGAGCGAGCTCGCGGACGCCGCCCTGCGGGAAGAATTCTACCGCTGCATCATCGACCACGTGGATATGGAGGATCAGAACTACCTGATCCTGATGGCCTATGACGTGTATGACGTGCCGCACTACGGCAAGGACGGGCAGGAGGACGACCGCGGCGATGTGTACAAATACATGCTCTGCTGCATATGCCCGGTGAAGCCCGGTAAGCCGGAGCTCGGCTATGTGGCGGACGAGAAGCGCTTCCGCAGCTCCATCATCGGCCAGGTTGTGGCCGCGCCGGAGCTGGGCTTCCTGTTCCCGGCCTTCGACGGACGCGCGACGAACATCTACAACGCCCTGTTCTATTCCAAAAACATCAACGCCAGTCATCAGGACTTCGTGGACGCGGTCTTCCGCACGCCGGTGCCGATGTCGGCCGGGCGGCAGAAGGAGAGCTTCAACGAGGCGCTGACCGGAGCACTCGACAAGGACTGCAGCTTCGATGTGGTCCAGGCCATGCACGAACAGCTCAACGAGCGCATCGCGGTCTACAAGGAGACCAAGGACCCCGAGCCCATGACCGTGACCCTGGAGGAGATGGGGGAGATCCTGGAAAACAGCGGCGCCACCCCCGAGGAGGTCGAAGCTTTCTGCGCCGGGTGTACCGAGACGATGGGGGAGGACGCGGTGCTGCGTCCGGGGAACCTCACCAACACCAGCAGAATGGAGATTGTCACACCCGAGGTGAAGATCAGCGTGAACCCGAAGTTCAGCTATCTGGTGGAAGCCCGGGTCATCGACCGAAAGAAGTACATCCTCGTCTCCGCGGACGCGGGCGTCGAGCTCAACGGCGTCGCGGTGGACATCCGGGACTGAGAAATACCGGAACAAAGCAGCCCTGAAAAGCCGGCATAATCTTGACAAATTTCATCATCCGTCTATAATGAAAGCAATTTAATCCTGTTTGGAGGGAATCAATCATGGCGGGAACTTTCTGGGCACTTGTGCCTCCGATTGTGGCTATCGTCCTGGCTCTGATCACGAAGGAAACCTACAGTTCACTCTTTATCGGTATTGTTGTCGGCGCCCTCTTCCTGGGCGGGTTTCATCCGATTGCTTCACTGGATACCATGATCAACGACGGCTTTATCGGCGCCATCGCGGACGGCTGGAACGCAGGTATTTTCATGTTCCTGGTTCTGCTTGGCATCATGGTGGCCCTGGTGAATGCAGCAGGAGGCTCTGCCGCGTTCGGCCGCTGGGCCGTGAAACATGTCCACAGCAAGGCAGGGGCGCTGCTTGCGACCTTCCTGCTCGGCGTGCTGATCTTCATTGACGACTACTTCAACTGCCTGACGGTCGGGTCGGTCATGCGGCCCGTCACCGACAGCCATAAGGTTTCCCGGGCTAAACTGGCGTACATCATTGACGCGACTGCGGCGCCGATCTGCATGATCGCCCCGGTGTCCTCCTGGGCGGCGGCGATCTCGGCGACGGCACAGGATCTGGATTCCGGTGTCTCCGGCATTCAGCTGTTCATCCAGGCGATCCCCTATAACTTCTACTCGCTGCTGACAATCGTTTTCGTCATTCTTCTGTCGGTACTGGGCGTCGACTACGGCCCCATGGCCAGAGCAGAACTTCGCGCTGCGAAGGGTGAACTCGGCTCCCTCGGCAATGAGGATGAGCAGTCGGTCAAGGGCGCTTCCATCTGGGATATGCTGATCCCGGTGATCGTGCTGATCATCTGCTGCATCATCGGCATGATGTATGTCGGCGGCTTCTGGTCCGGCGCCAGTCTGATCGACTCCTTTGCCGAGACGGACGCATCGGTCGGCCTGCCCTGGGGCAGCATCATCGCGGTGATGGTCACGTTCCTCTACCTGCTCTGCCGCAAGGTCATCAGCTTCAAGGATGCCACGGACTGCATCACCAAAGGCTTTGTCGCCATGGTTCCGGCCATGCTGATCCTCACGTTTGCGCTGACCCTCAAGAATATCACGGGCCTTCTGGGCGCGGCCGATTATGTTGCAGGACTTGTGCAGGGCGCGGCTGAGGGACTGTTCTCGATGCTTCCTGCGGTGATTTTCCTGGTGGCGATGGGTCTTGCGTTCTCCACCGGTACCAGCTGGGGTACGTTCGGAATCCTGATTCCGATTGTTCTTCCGGTATTCAAAGAATACCCGGATCTGCTGATGATCGGCATCTCCGCCTGCCTTGCCGGCGCGGTCTGCGGCGATCACTGCTCTCCTATCTCCGATACCACGATCATGGCCTCCGCCGGTGCAAACGTCAACCACATCGAACATGTGTCGACCCAGCTGCCCTATGCCCTTACGGTTGCGGCCATCAGCTTCGTATGCTATATCATCGCCGGCATCCTGAGAAACTGGGCGATCTGCCTGCTGATCGGCGCGGTGCTCGTGGCAGCGGTGCTTTTTGTCCTGCGCGGCGTGCAGAAAAAGAACACAACGGCTTAACGGACATGCTGAGCGAGGCTCCGCATGAGCGGTCCTTGGCGAGCGGCTTCTTCCTGTGATGATAAACCGACTCCCCGGGAAACGAGTATTCGTTTCCCGGGGAGCATTTTTCCGTCAGCCGTGTGATCATGTCAGCCGCTTCCCGCAATTTCCGGATCAGATTCGTCACTTTTTGTTTTACACGGGCCGCATGGTGTGGTAGAATCAGAACACAGAGAGCTCCGGACAGAATCCGGAGAACAAACACGGAAAGGACAAAAAGGAAGGAGCTGCAGCCATGGGTATTTCAACATCACATCTGCGGGAACAAACGCACAGCATTCCGCTGAGGATTGCCAAGGGGCATTTCGCCACCAACAAGTGCCATGTAAACTATTATGTTGACATGACCTATACCAAACACCGGCTGGCCGAGGCGCATGAAGCCGCAAAGGAACTGGTGCAGAAGCTGGATAAGACCTCTCCGATTGACAGCATTCTGTGCCTGGAGGGGACAGAGGTTCTCGGAACCTGCATCGCAGAGGAACTGATCCAGGCCGGTATCCGCATCACGAACGAACATGGGACAATTTACGTCGTGACGCCGGAGCTGACCAGCTCGAACCAGATCATTTTCCGCAGCAATACCGCGCACCTGATCCGCAACCGCCACGTGCTGATTCTTGCGGCGAGCGTCGCCACCGGCGCCATGGTGCTGGACGCGGTCAACGCGGTGAAATATTACGGCGGCATGCCGGAGGGAATCTGCGCCATCTTCTCTGCCGGACAGAAGTGCGCGGGGCTGCCGATCACGACCATCTTCGGCTCGGAGCTGCTGGGTGACTTTATGTGCGCTCCGGCAACGGACTGCCCCCTCTGCAAGGCCGGTGTGAAACTGGATGCGCTGGTCAACAGCTACGGCATTTCCAGTCTGTGAAAGCCGGGACCGGGATCCGGATCAATGGAACCCGGAGAAGCGCTTTGGGCTTATCAGACCTGTATAAAAAGAGGAAGAGAACGGAATGAGCGAACGGACAGCGATTGAGACCCTGGCGGAGGTCTACCCGCAGCTTTATCTTGACCCCGGCCGGGAAGAGAAGGAAGCGTACAGAAAAGTTGTGCTGCAGGGGGAGACGCCCGGGAGCAGAGACCTTTCCCACTTCCTTGGGGATCCGCAGGACCGGAGTGAGACCGTGGAGACGCCCGCGGGGCCGGTCGTGGTGGTCTCGCTCAGGAACCGGGCGGATTATGAGGTCTTTGTCCGCTGCATGATGGCGGCGAAGGAGGGCCCGAAAGTGCCGATCCCGGCCAGCCAGGGAGCGTCGACGCTGGTCGCGTTCAACTGGCTGCGGATTAACGCGCATAAGAAGCAGTTCATGGAAGAACAGCACGCGGCGGGCGTTGAAGACCCGGACTGGTCCGGGGAGTTTCGCCGCTTCATCTCCGTTCCGGCAAACTATCAGGACCTGCTGGTGGTGCTGTCCTGGGGACCGTACAGCAATGTCAGCGCGGCAGAGGCCGGACAGGCGGAGGAAACCTGGCTGGAGACCTCCTATGCGATCCGGAAATACCATGAGCTCACGCATGTGATCTGCCGCAGACTGTACCCGGAGCGCATCGAGGCCGTATGGGATGAGCTGGTGGCGGACGCCGTTGGGATTTTCGCGGCGCTGGGCCGCTATGACGCGGCGCTGGAAAAACGCTGCCTGGGTATTTCGGGAGACCGGTATACCGGCGGGCGGCTGGAGAATTACTGCGACAACGCCGCACGGCTGGCAGGACCGGTGAGCGGGATGCTCGGACGCTTCAGCGAAATCATCGGGGAACACCCCAATGCCGCGCCCTTTGACCTCATCCCGGTTCTTCAGGAATACCAGGAGAGCTTCCACAGCATGCTGCCGTAAGCCGGAAGCAATGCGGAAAACAAACCCATCAGCCCCACACCTGAGATTTTTGTGATTACTCAGGGATGGAGCTGATGGGTTTTGATTTGCCGTATCATCGGCTGCGACGGAGGCTGAGAGCGAAGCGCGGCCGCCGGTGCCGGGACTCCCGGGGGTTCGCCGTTATCCCGACACCTCGGCGACGGGTCTGAGCACCATGGCGGTGCGGGGCGGGAGACAGAGCCGGAGCGCGGGACCGCTGTATCCGGGGACAAAGGCGGAACAGGGGGCATGCCCGATGTTTCCGAAACCGCCGAATTCCTCATCGTCCGTGGTGAAGAGCACCTCGTGATCGCGGCCGGTGCTCACGGGGATGATGTAGTCCATGTGCGTGTTCTGCGGGTCGAAGTTGAAGACAAAGACCAGACCGCCGCGCTCGTAGGCCAGCATGTGGTCGTTCTGGCGGAGCAGCTTCAGTTCCGGAGCCCACTCGCGGAGGAGGCCGGAATCCCGGATCGTGTGGATCATACGCCGGTCAAAGGCGTTCAGCTGGCCGTATTTGAGATAGCCGTTTTCCACCAGACTCCACTGGCGGCGGCAGTACTGGTAGCTCCAGCCGTTGCCCTCGCGGGGAAAATCGATCCACTCGGGATGGCCGAACTCGTTGCCCATGAAGTTGAGGTAGGCGGTGCCGCCGGCAGAGGCGGTGAGCAGACGCAGCATCTTATGCAAAGCCATGGCGCGGTCGATCACCTGGGTGTGACAGATCCTGTCCATGTCGGTATACATGCTGGCACCGGCCAGGCGGAACATCACGGTCTGGTCGCCCACCAGGGCCTGGTCGTGACTCTCCACATAGGCCACCGTCGGCGCCATGCGGACCGTGAGCTCGCGCCAGATGGCATCGAGGTTCCAGGCCTCGTCCTTCTGTTCCTTGATCAGGCGGATCCACATGTCCGGCAGCCCCATGGCCAGGCGGTAGTCAAAACCGATGCCGCCGCCCTCGATGGGGACGCACATGCCGGGCATGCCGGACATGTCCTCGGCGATGGTGACGGCGCCGGGCCGGACCTCGCGGATCAGGGCGTTGGCCAGCTGCAGATAGGTGATGGCCTCGGTGTCGGTGTTCATGGAGAAATACATCCGGAGATTGGTAAAGGCGGCGCCCAGACCGTGATTGTGGTAGAGCATGCTGGTGACGCCGTCAAAACGGAAGCCGTCGAAGTGATACTCCTCCAGCCAGAACTTCAGGTTCGAGAGCAGGAAATGGAGCACCTGGGGCTTCCCATAATCGAAGCACTTGGTCCCCCAGGCGGGGTGTTCGCCCTCCGGCCCGGCGTGGAAGAACTGATACTCCGTACCGTCAAACATGTTGATGCCCTCGACGGTGTTCTTGACGGCGTGAGAGTGAACCAGATCCAGCAGGACGGAGATGCCAAGTTCATGGGCGCGGTTGACCAGGTACTTGAGATCCTCGGGATAGCCGAAGCGGCTGGAAGCGGCGAAAAAGCTGGAGACCTGATAACCGAAGGAACCGTAATAGGGGTGTTCCATGACCGCCATGAGCTGAACGGTGTTGTAGCCGAGGTCTTTCACCCGCGGCAGAACATTGTCCGCAAACTCACGGTAAGTACCCGGACGGTATTCCTCGGTCGCCATACCGACGTGGGATTCATAGATCAGCGGAATCGCGTCCGGGTGAAAGTCCCCGTCGGTCCAGGGGTAGGCTTCGGTAGGATCCCATACCTCACAGAGCCAGTCGAAGCTGACCGGATCCTGCACCACACGCCTGGCGTAGAGCGGGATATGAGCGGTGAGGGCGTCGCCGTTTCGTACCACCGTCCGGACCCGGCTGCCGTCATGCAGGGCTTCTTCCGGCAGGCGCAGCTCCCAGTTGCCGTTTTCCAGGCGCGTCAGGGGATGAGAGGTCTGATTCCAGCCGTTGAAGTCGCCCATGAGATAGAGCGCGTCGGCGGCCGGCGCCCACTCGCGGTAGACCCAGCCGTCCAGCGTGTGGTGGAAGCCATAGTATGTATGGGCGTTGGCGAAATCGCTCAGATTCCCGTTCTGAACCAGCGCATGACGCATGCGCCGGTAGTTGTCCATACGCAGTTCGATGTCCCTTCTGAACGGAATCAGCGCCCGATCCTGCTCAAAAATCTGAAGCATGAAACGAAATCTCCTTTTATGTTAAGGTCTGCCGGAGAAGCTCAGGGAAGCTCGCGCGCGAGGGAAGAGTTGAGATAGCGGGGGTCGCCCGTGACCTCGCGGATCACGCGGATCTCCGGCGGAAGAAGAAATTCCTCCTCCTCGCTCTGCAGCTCCACCTCCAGCACCGCCTGATCGCTCCAGAAGGGATAGAGGTCAATCTCCAGAACATGAGAGCCGCAGGGAACGCACCAGCGGGTTTTCTCCAGCGGATGCCGGGCGGGATCGGCCTCTTTGAGAAGGGCAAGATAATCCTCTTCCGAGAGCTCATCCTCGACCTCGACGCGGGTGCGGTCGGAGACGGCCCGCTTGCAGGTGCGGATATAGGCGGTGCGCCCGGCCTCCGTCCAGGAGCGGACCCGCCGCGTGCTGCTGCCGTCGGAGAGCAGGTAAGTCTGGACAATCTCCACCCGGCGGCTGCCGGGCTGCTGCTGAAGCCAGGAGAGGTCCGGATATTCGATCAGGAATTTCCGCTCGATCTCCAGAGGCTCCTGCCCGGAGAGCGGAGAGACGGAATGGCTCATGGCGGCCTCCTTTCGTGACGAACCGGCGGATGCGCTTCCGTGCAGAAGGGGGAATGCGGCTTCCCGCCGGGTTCCTTCGGATTATACCACATGGAAAAGCGCCGCGGCAATATACAGAAAAGCGAAAAAGACAGGAAGAAGGGATCCTTTTCCCCTTGGTGGGGGGCAGAGATTGCCGCTTGTGTGCCGGCCGCCGCCGTGATAGAATAGGCCATCCCATGATCAAGGAGTGCTTCATGAAAGCGGAATCCGTCATCATCCCGGAAAAACTGAAGATTCTGAGCGGCAGTGCGCTCAAGTGCATCGCGCTCTTTACGATGATCGTCGACCATGTGGGCCTGCATCTGCTGCGAAACAGCGGGATTGTGCTGCTGCATACGGATCTGGGAACCCTGACGCTGTACACGCTGATGCGGAAGGTGGGACGGATGGCGTTTCCGATCTACTGCTTCCTCCTGGTGGAAGGATTTCTGCACACCCGTGACCGGAAGAAGTACGGGCTGAACCTGCTGGTCTTTGCGCTGATTTCGGAGATCCCCTGGGATCTCGAACATACCGGAAACCTGCAGTACCCGGTTCAGAACGTGTTCTTTACCCTGTTTCTGGGTTATGCGGGACTGTGCTGCATCGAGGAGCTGAGAGAGCGGCCGTGGGAGCAGCTGATCTCCTTCACGGCGCTGGTGCTGACGGCGATGAACCTGAACGCGGACTACGGGCTCGGCGGCTTCGCGTTTATCCTGGTGATGTACCTGCTACGGGAGGAGAAAATCCTGCAGGCCGTTGTGGGCACGTGCATCGAGTCCGGAGGCTGGGCGGCAGGGCTCGCCTTTATCCCGATCAATCTCTACAACGGAAAACGCGGCTTTATCAAAGGAAAAGTTATGAAATACGCGTTTTACGCCGCGTATCCGGTGCACATCCTGATCATCTACCTGATCCGGAAAGAGACGATCGAGTTCTGAATGCGGCCGCGCGGCAGAAGGGACGGGCAGAGCCGCTCTGCGCATGAGGCCGGGCATTCCGCCTGAGAACAGAGAGAAAACGGACAAATCAAAAGCAGGCAGCCCTGAAGCGTTACCTTCGCTTCGGGGCTGCCTGCTGCTTCAGAAGGGGGACTGCCCTCCGGCAGAAACTCACTCCGCAGAGATCATATAATAATAAACCGGCTGGCCGCCGTTGACGACGCTGACCTCGGCGTCGGGGAAGTTCCCGATGATGGTCTCGGCGGCGGTGTTGGCCTCCTCCTCGCGGACATCCTCGCCGTAATACACGGTGATGAATTCCGGATGGAAGTCGTCAATGGCCCAGCTGAGCTCCTTGAAGAGCGTCTTGGTGTTGGTATAGCTTCCGATGAGACTGCCGTCCAGCAGAGCAAGATATTCGCCGGCGTGGATGGTGTGTCCGTCGAAGTCCGAATCGCGCGCAGCGTAGGTCACCATGGCGGTGTGGACGGTTCCCATGGCTTCGCCCATGGCGCCCACCAGGCTCTCTTCGCTCTCGTTGGGGTCAAAGTTCAGCAGCGCGCTGATCCCCTGGGGGACGGTGCGGGAGGGCATGACGATGACCTTTTTCTCAGTGAGACCGATGCACTGTTCGGCCGCCATGATGATGTTCTTGTTGTTCGGGAAGACAAAAACGGTGGAAGCCGGGGTGTGCTGTACGGCCTTGAGAATGTCGTCGGTGGAGGGGTTCATGGTCTGGCCGCCGGTGACGATGTTATCGACACCGAGCTCGCGAAACAGATCCGCCATCCCCTCACCGGCGCAGACCGCGACAATGCCGTAGTCCTTCTCGGCGCCCGCCACATAGTCTTCCTCCTCGCCGGTGAGAGCCGAGGCGGATTCCATCGCGGTGAGCTCTTTGTCGATCGCGTCCAGGTCGTCGGTGGTCTGGGCTTTTTTGCCGGCTTTGAGCTGCTCGGCCTGGGTGACCATGTTCTCAATCTTGGCAAGCTCCAGCGTGCCGTATTTCTGGCTTTCGTTCAGGGCGTTGCCGGGCATGTCGGTATGGACGTGGACCTTGAAGATCTCATCGTCATCGCTGATGACGAGGGAGTCGCCGATGCTGGAGAGGTACCTGCGCAGCGGATCGAGGTCGACATCCGGGCTGCTCTTGCGCACCACATAAACCGTGTCAAAGGCAAAGGTGATGGATTCCATCAGCACATCGCCGGAACTGGAGAAGAGATCGGATTCGGAATAGTCCCGCTCACCCTCTTCGCCGGACATCACTTCCCCGCGCAGGGAGGCCAGAATGGCATCGAGGATGACCATGTATCCCTTGCCGCCGGCGTCGATGACGCCTGCCTTCTTCAGGACGGGGTTCTGGTTGACGGTGTCTTCAAGGGCGAGGTTGCCGGCCTTGATTCCGGCGGCGAGGGCGTCTTCCAGAGAAGCGCCCTTGTCCGCGGCTTTGGAAGCGGCCTTGGCCGCAAGACGTGAGACGGTGAGGATGGTACCCTCGGCGGGCTTCATGACGGCCTTGTACGCAGCGGCGACGCCGTCGGACATGGCGCCGGTGAACTCCGCGGCGCCCGCGGTGTCAAGACCCTTGAGCCGCTTGGAGATCCCGCGGAACAGCAGGGACAGGATGACGCCGGAGTTGCCGCGCGCACCGCGCAGCATGGCGCCGGCAACACAGTCGGCTGCGGAGGAGACGGTGTCAAAATCTTTCTTGCGCAGCTCCGTCGCGGCGTTGTTGATGGTGAGGCCCATGTTGGTGCCGGTGTCGCCGTCCGGTACCGGGAACACGTTCAGGTCGTTGATGGCCTGGATATTTTTATGCAGTGCCGCATCCGCGCAGAGAATCATCTCTTTAAAAGCTGCGGCATCAATATAGTCTTTCAAGATATACCTCCGGGGGAGGGATAAACCGGAAGGGCTTATCCGATGATTGTATCAATATATACATCCACGGCCTTCACGGGAACGCCGGTGTTTTTCTTCAATTTATAGCTGACCTCATTGATGATGCTGCGGGAGACCGCGGCGATGTTGACGCCCTGGTCCACGCCGATGTGCAGCTCGAGGGAAATGCTCTCATCGTCGTTGTAGTGAACGACGACGCCTTTGGACATCGATTCCCTGCGCAGCAGCTGCAGCGGACCGCCGTCCTTGCTGCGGCCGGCCATGCCCTTCACGCCGAAACAGCTGGTCGCCGCGTCGCCGGCAAGAAGAGTAAACACGTCATCGGTTATACGGATACTTCCGCTGTCGTTGGTGATGTTGATCATAGTGCAAACTCCTTTCTGCAAAACTGACTGACTTCGGGCAGAAATCAATCAGTGTATTATAATACGGAACGAGGAAAAGCACAAGGATTATTTAAGAAAAGGAGAAAACAGTCGGAAATCGAAATAACAGGTGCTTCGGCAAAAAAGCAAAAAATATAGAAATCAGGCGACAAAAATTATTCATTTTTTACATCTCAAACTGTTTACAATTTACAGAAATAATGGTAAACTATAAACTGTCTCTTGGCGGGCTAATGCCGGCCGGAAAAGAATTTTATTGACTGGAGTGAAAGTTAGAATGCAGAGACACTTCAAAACCATGGACGGTAACAACGCAGCCGCCCATGTATCCTATGCGTTTACCGAAGTCGCAGCTATCTATCCCATCACACCCTCCAGCCCGATGGCAGACTACGTTGACCAGTGGTCCGCCGCCGGCCGGAAGAACATCTTCGGCAACACCGTCAAGGTGCAGGAGATGCAGGCAGAGTCCGGTGCAGCCGGCGCCGTTCACGGCTCCCTGAACGCCGGCGCCCTGACCACCACGTACACTGCTTCCCAGGGCCTGCTGCTGATGATCCCGAACATGTACAAGATCGCGGGCGAGCTGCTTCCCGGCGTGTTCCACGTGAGCGCCCGTACGGTTGCAAGCCACACCCTGAACATCTTCGGCGACCACAGCGACGTCATGGCCTGCCGCCAGACCGGCTTCGCGATGCTGGCCGAGGGCAGCGTGCAGGAAGTCATGGACCTCTCTCCGGTGGCCCACCTCGCCGCCATCAAGGGCAGAGTTCCGTTCCTGAACTTCTTCGACGGTTTCCGCACCAGCCATGAGCTGCAGAAAATCGAAGTCTGGGATTATGAAGATCTGAAGGACATGGTCGACATGGACGCCGTCCAGGCCTTCCGTGACCGCGCTCTGAACTCCGAGCATCCGACGATGCGCGGCTCCCATGAAAACGGAGACATCTTCTTCCAGAACCGTGAAGCTTCCAACAAGTACTACGAAGCCGTTCCGGCCATCGTGGAAGAGTACATGGGCAAGATCAATGCCAAGCTCGGCACCGACTATCAGCTCTTCAACTACTACGGCGCTCCCGACGCGGACCGCGTCATCATCGCGATGGGCTCCATCTGCGACGTCGCG
>Ga0256405_10010428_pt1 | contig 12279 bp, 13 predicted proteins | sample RumenRJG_02DNA_FD_189096 | JGI IMG/M metagenome (GOLD analysis project Ga0256405, IMG submission 189096) | Bovine rumen microbial communities from Lethbridge, Alberta, Canada - RJG_02 | ecosystem: Host-associated > Mammals > Digestive system > Stomach > Rumen | place: Canada: Alberta...
TATAAAAGAATGTTTAAGGACGATAAAACTATGATCAATATGTTCAAGATGAGAATTGACATATCTGATGATAGTTTGCTATTATTCACGTTCAGGTTTAAGGATGAGCTCATTGACTTATTTAAGGATATGACTGAGCTCGATTTCCTTGTGCATCCTAAAGATATGAAATAATGGAGGTTTATCATGAAACAGAAAATGAAATTATTGCCTGGATACATGAAGCAGACGTGGGAATTTGATGGAAAGAAGCATGACGTGTTTATTGACAGAAGTAAAGTAACGGTTAAAATGGCTGAGAATATCGATAATCTAATGGAGCATGCCTCAATTTATTCTGTATCTAATGATTGTTTCGACCATAGATATACGATTAGAACATACACAAATAATAAAAAGTATGATGCCACTATGGAAGTAAAACCTAGAGAATATGAACATTTTGGATTAGATAGTAGAGTCCTTGATAGTCTTGGATTTGCTATAGTCGCCAATGCCAGATACGATAATATTGATATTATAGATATTCAGGCAACTATCAATATTGATTGTGTTGATATAGTTGCAATAGGTTTAGGTTGGCCATATGAAAATGACATATATACTACGCAATATGATACGAAACCTTTTGTATGTAGAAAATATCGTGTAAGTATTGAATCGATTGTTGGTGTTGATGTTAAACGCACATCGAAGACTATCACTATAACACCAAAACTCAAATATTTAGATCCAGGGAAGCTCGATTTTACCGCTTTCTATGACGATATACTCGGTGAAATTGACGATAGTATAGAAGAATATAATAATGACATTGAAAGTAAAATCGTAGAAATGGAAGATATTCAACAGGAAATGTCAGAGTTACAAGAATTTGTAGATTCTTATCCCGTTGGTACCGATGAAGATGTTCCATATGAAGAATGGGAGAAGTATAATACATACTGTGGTCTCAAGAAACGCTATAATGAACTGAAGACTTGTAATACAACCCCGTTAACTAAATATAATGGTCAGCTTGCTGGGTTGTATTATGAATATAATTATAAATTTTAAAATAAAATAACGCCCTCTAATAGGGCGTTATTTTTTGTTTTCTTTAACTATACTCGACATACCTATAATCATTACCTTCCGAAAGGAGTTGCCATAGATGATACTCAACGATTGTGTGAGAGAATTAATCACGACAATGGACGTGTTTATGACCAAGAAAGGTCATGATAGTGAAGTCTCTAAACAGATTGTGAATCTTATCAATGAGATGAATGGAGAGGATTCTCTGGATAAGATCTATGTAAATGAAGTAGATAATTTCAATATTCCTGATGTTGTTGTTCTTCCTCTGTATAATAGAAACTTTAACACTTTCTTACTGACTGATCAGTATCAGACTTGCCCGTTTGGATATACTGTAGAGATTCATTCTCGTTGCTTTACCAGATATACAGCAGAAGAACTCGTTGCTGTTATTATTCATGATATCCTGCAGAACATTCAGTCTTGTTCTGCAAAGACTCGTTTCATGAAAGCTTATAACTATGTGATGAATAAATATACTATGGAACATATTCTGGATGTGTTTGATGGTATCTCTTCCTCTGAAGTTGGATTCATGGGATTCATTGATATCTGCTGTAGACCGTTCCGTGTTCCTGTTATGACACATGACTATGTTGGTACCGATGAGGTTCTGAAGAATATGAACCTTGGTGATGCATATGATTCCTATTTGAATAAGTTAATGGATGGAACCAGAAACTTTATCAATATGGATAGTTCTAACAATTCTCCTGAAGCTCGTATTGAGACTGAGGTTAAGAGAGACTTCCAGACTATGAGGACTATCTTTATGTCTGTTATGGACAAAGATATTCGTCATTACTATCAGATGATTAAAGATGGAGTTCCTCTGTTAAGTCTAGAATATCTAACTGCTAGATCTTCTGCATCTGATGCTCTTGGATTTGCCGATCGTAGAAAATCCTTCAGACGTAGATATGATGTTGCTAAGAGTGAGATGTCTACAATTACTGAGTCTTTCATCAATCCTAAGAATGAGATTGAACTGAGATTCCAGGTTGATAAGATTATCGCTGATCTTAGATATGCAGAAACTGAAGCTGAGCGTGAAGTGATTCTCATCAAGATTAAGAACCTTTCTATTAAGTTGGCTAAACAGCAGATGGATCTTGAGAAGAAATACAAGAAGAATCCTGCAGATCAAACTACTAAATCTAAGCTTGAATATGTTCAGAATTTCTTAGATGAACTTGAGATGCTTAGAGAGAAAGCGGTAAAAAGTCCCATCTCTAGGAGACGCTATGGTCTCTGGATCCAATATCCAGATGGGTACGTTGAGAGCAAAAATCCTGCTAGCTGGTATGAAAATGAGAACTGGTAATTAATTATAACTACTCCGACATGAGATTAATGTCGGAGTAGTTTATTTTTCTTGGAGGGAATTATATGGGATGTATGTTTAAACCCGCATTTGAATTAGTAAGTTGTCCAATATTCTATAATAATGGACAGAAATGTCCAGATTCAAAAGCTTGTAAACATTATGAAGAAGCTGATAGTAATACTACATCAGTTATCACAGAAAGGTATGAAGCTACATATGATATCAAATCCATACAACGCAAAGATCTGCTATAATCTTATATGTCCATTAGATGTACCTCAATTGACATCTGGTTGTATGTGTTGGGAAACATGCCCACATTACAATAGTGGACCTAAAATAGTTACAACTAGTACAGGAACTGGAAGCTATACATATAAAGAAGGGAGTAATACAATATGGCCGTTACCGACGAAACAATCAACAAATACGGGGACAAGTTTTCAGATGGAACACGAACACTAGCATATTCTAAAATGGCTGAACCTGTAATGGTAAATAAGTTCGATATATTAGAACAAGATGTAGATAAATTAAAAGGTGATATTGGTAGAATTGATGGGTCTATAAATTCTCTTGATATTAAATTTGAAAATAAAATAGATAATCTTGGTGATGAAACAGCTAGAGTTTTCAATGAATTACGACATGATATCAATACTGATATGAGAATAATGAATGAGCATATACATGCAGATGATGTAAAATTAAAAATGATATGGATTACTATATATCACATACTTCAGATATGGCCATTAAGATTTCTTAATAAGATATTCAAATGGTGGGCATATCAAGTTATTACTGAAATTTATTTAGCTACTGGAGAATATATTTTTTATGTGACGATTATTCTTCGTGGGGATAAAACTCGTAAACAAATGAATGAATATACTAAAGAATTTAACACTCGAGTAAAAGAAACAAAAAAGAGACACAAGAAAAATAATAACAATTTTACATATGAAATTAAACCAAACTTCCCCGATATGTACGCATCTTAATAATATCAATACTCCTCCCTATATAGGGAGGAGTATTTTAATTTCCGGAATGTAAGAATATATAAATACATACTATATTTGTAGAATAAAAACAATAAAGATCTAGGAGGATCTATATCATGAAGAAATTAAATGAACAGAAAGCCGCGAAAGAATGTAGAATCTACGGATTCCTTGCATTCTGCTTTACAATCTTGGCGATTGCGGCTGTCGATCGCCTTTGTCCGTTTAATATGGAAATGTGTTGGAAATATCTGGCAGTGTGTTCCGTATGTGCAGGTGGTTGCTTAGCCAGATGTTTCTGGCTGGGTAACCTGCCTAAGTTCAAGAAGGCCCGGTAACCCCGGGTCTTCTTTTTTGTATAACCGAGACATTTTTATATAAAGAAGGAGGTAAGATATCATGGCCCTTGAAGTTATTTCTCCTGCTGATTTCAGAGATGATCCTGGCTGTTGGGAACGAGTTTACCCAATTGCCGATCCTATAAATCCTCAGTCTATGATTTATGATAATCAGGTCCAAAAGACATCATACAACTTAGCAAATGTAGTAGCCATTTTCGATGAATGGTTTCGTTCATTTTTCCCACCTAGTTACTTTACTTTCGTTCGTATTAAAACACAATCTACCTTTGCTGAGTATAAGTCTTTCATGAAGCAGATTTATAAGAAGGATAAACCATTCTTGGTAATTGATCCTGAGGAGATTGAACCAGTAGAAGATTCTATCTTTATGCAGAATATGATTAATCGATATAATAACTATGATCCCATTAATGATCGTATTGGTGCTAAAGTTTTGTATTCCAATCATATTTTACATGACGATATGTGTGAATTGATGTTCCGTCGTAATAGATTTCGTTTTGGTTTCAACGTTATGATTATGGAACAAACTTTAGATAGACAATTAAATACCTATACTAAGATGTTAATGGATATCAGACATAATTCTAAATTCTTATTACCTCGAGTAGTACCTCATCTGATTCCAATTCGATACATTACAAACATTGCTGGATTCCACGGAATGGATTATAGAAGTGATGATTTTCTAAATTATTTGAATTCTATCTCTGAGTATCCTATTATACGTAGGCTTACGCCAAATGGAAATTATATGTATTTCTTCAATCGTGAGATGAACATTCAGGTAGAAGTTCCGAATATGACCCCATCTAAAGATTCTCCGGAAACCTCTGGTGCGATTGAATGGGGTGCTCGTATTACCGATAGTTTCTACTTTATTGCGGATCTTCCTGCTGAATATATCTTCTTGCTTCCTGAACAATTAGTACCTAAGTATGATACTCATGTAACTCCTGATCCTGAACAGGTTAGTTTCATTCCTCCTCATCTTGCTGATAATCCTAACTGGCCAATGACTATCGAACGTGACTCTGATGTCTATAGTATCACAAATAAGGTCGATATCATGCTTAACGAGGGGGATGACAACCACTTCGATACGAAATCGGTGATTGCGAAGGACTATCCGGATATCCACTCGACGATCATGGAATTTATTCGAAAATCGGGCAAATTGGAAGAATTGGTGATTGTAAAAGCTCATCTGAATGGAGCATTACAAGAAGCTCCTTCTATCTTAAATAATGATGGAATACTTACATTGATTAATCCTGTACCGAATAGAATTTACACAATTAATATGTATGTAAATATGAGATTGGTAAATCTTATTCGTGAAGGAAAGAATACTAAATACATTGGTGATATTAAAACTGGCGAATATGGAACAACGTAAGTTCTGAATATATATTATATACATGAAGGCAAGAAATAACCCCTCCCATTTAGGGAGGGGTTATTTACTTTTCAAACAGAAAGGAGAAATGCCAAGATGACTTGGGAGCAATACCAAGATAAAATCAATAAAGATTTCTTTAGCAAACCAGACGTGGATGCTGAATTGAATACCTTCTATTGTAATGCAGGTAATGTTTCATATCCATCCCCTAATGTATATGAACCTGAATCTGTTATTAGTATCTATAGGTATGAGTTACCTGAGTGGGTATTACAGTTTAGGTAACGCGCTTTCCATAGTCATAAATAACAAAAATAAATAGAGGGTATTTCAAAACAATATAAAAAAAAGAACGCCTAGCCTTCAAAGGCGTTCTTTTTCCTTTCTGTTTATAACTATATTGATTAGAAGTTCAATATGTAAGATATATACTGATCAACCAATCCTTTGTTAGTAAGTTGAACTGTATATACATAGATATCTTTCAAATTAGTTTCCTGTATACTGAGCTTGATGTCTTCTGGTTCTTTTATTCCAGCTAACATTGATTTGAATAATGGAACTCGAACTTTTCTATCTCCAAGCTTGATCTTACCATAAGCAATCTGTTCATGGTTCATTGCTTTATAGTAAAATCCAGATTTATAACCATCTACAACTGCAGCTAATCCATTTACTTTAATTCTGTTCTCAAGATCAGTTAAAGTTTTAGTAATTAGCTGTACATTCGGATGATTATCAGTAGCATATCGGAAACCAATATCATTACTTGCTATAAGTTCATCGTAGATGATATGCTGAAATGTTAATTCTACCATATCATCAAAATATACTACATCGATGAACTCTTTACAATCTCTTGGTTTTGCACTTTTCTTCTTTTTTGCTTCTAATAACTCATCATGTCCAATTTTGTATATATACAATACATTCTCTGGAATAATGATGATAGATTGATTGTAAAACTTATCTTCATATTCATCGGTATCTGGAATATGAAGCATATAATGTGTACCTGCATCAGAATCTTGAGACACATCATAGCATTGCATGATCATTCTATTGGACATAACAAACTCGGTATATCTGGATTTCTGTGCACGTTTCATCAACTCTAGAAAAGGTTTAACTTGCATCACTCATCCTCCTCTAGCATTTTATCAATCATTTTATCGCAATCTTCTACAAATGGAAGATTGAACCACACTGTACCAAAACTAAGTATATCCTGAGATAAATAGTCAGATACAAATTCACCACCAGGAAGATATCTTCTTGTATCTTCAGCACGTTTTTCTTTGCCTAATGGCAATTTATTTTGCCACTCGCTAACTTTATGTGGAATAATTAGTCTACCATATTGTGTACTTCTACTAAGAGATCGAGTAAACTTTGCCCACGGATACTCAGAACTGAAATCCATATCAATTACATTACTAAAGAAATGCTTACTTTTAATGCCTGGAATAAGTTCCATTCCATTAGCAATATTGTAATCAGGATCTCCTACACATCCACCTTGTAATAATACCTTACGATTAATACTATCGCTAAAGATATCTACTTGATCAGCTAATGCATAATTTACATTCTCATTAATAACATCTGCTAAACTCTTTACATCATCGTCTTCCATTTCTTCAGCAGCTGAATCCATATCATCTGGATCAATTTCCATACCATCATTAGTTTGTAATAAATCTATAGCTCTGCGCTGTGCTTGCTTGGCTTTCGCATCCTCTTCAGATAACATAGCATCTTCAGATGCATATCTTCGATAGTTTACATTTACATTATTACCAGGAACGAATCCTTTTCGTAAATACCAAGTATAGTAAATGTACCTCTGATATTTCGTTTGCTTTGCTAAATGATATAATGGACAATTCATTTGATTCATATCATATACCAAAGCCATGCTATCATTTGTTACCTGATCGATCAGAACTTGACACCAAACGTCTCGAATATTGTATAGTACAAAATTCCAGTAATCTAATATCGCAGCATTGGTAACATCAATACCATCAGCAAATTCCCATTTACCCATACCAAGTTCAATATTTGCGATGTTATCTAAGCTATTACTACCATATGCTTTTCGGCCTTTACGAATACCAGCATAATGCTGCATCTGATCTACATATTGCGTAGTACTAGTTAATCGAATATAACTATTACGGTTTGCAATATCGATTGGTCTGTTATCAATATGAAAACGACATAACTGTTTATCGAATTGGAAATAGTCATCATCTGACATTACATGTTCTGGATTCATTCCAAGTATTTCCATACGTGCTTTCATCTTCGGCATATCGTAAGGCATATTCCAGAACTCACATAAGTCAGGTTTCTCTAAATTAATTCGTTCAAAGATCTTCTCAAGTAGTTCTTTTTCTGTATTAAACAACTCAATATGATAATCAGCATAAGTATCTATTACTTTCTCTTTTCCTTTCTTCATAACTGTCTGATGATCAAATGAATCATGACAGGTCTGATAGAACTTACCAAGATTCTCTTCAAATTCTTTTTGTTGTGGATATCGTTTATGATCTCGTAACAGGAAAGTATATACTTGTGTACCCTTTCCTTTATTAGGACCATTCTCATCATATTCAAATATCAATGTACATGCATTCACTGGATCTAGATTCTGTCTAGTTTCAGCTGTACTCATACCATAAATATCATTCTCAATATCCGCAAAGCATTTATCAATTACATGACCATGCATTGTATTGTAATTATATCCAAGCTGGATCCAGTAATATGTTTCCAGATCCAGATCACTCATTAATACATAAGGCCATTTATGTGCTTGCTTCTTCAATGAGTAATTACCAGTAGCTTTGGCCTCGTCTATATCTTTTAAAATGCTTTGTGCAACTATGTCGTTACTTTCTTTCATATTCCGTACAATATTCTTAATAACTTCCCAAGATTCATATGTAATCGTTACTGGATGCACTTTCTCTATTTCTATGTATTCTCTAGGGGTAAGGAATGTTCTGTATTTATCTTTTACGTAATAAATTTCCATTTTCGGCCATTCAATACATTGTACATTTTTATTACCGTCTACATCTCTCCAAACGATATATAAATCATGGTAATTATGCGCTATATAATTATCCTCTCCGGTTGTTGGGTATACTATTCTTTCTGTTATTACTCCCCTTGCTTCTATTACATTATATAACGTTACATCTGCGCCTTCATGTACAGGAAGTATATTTTTAATCGCCATACAACTCACTCCTTCCATATTATAATATATATCTAGATTTACATTGTCTTAGAAATAGATACATATTATATATGAGAAGGAAAGAAACACACCAGGGAAATCCCTGGTGTGTTATTGTTATTAATATTACTTCTTTGCAGCCTTCTGATGCGCTTTTTTATCAGCCACAATTGCATTGGACTTTCTATTCTTACGATTCTGATTCCACAGCTTAATACTCAATTTTTGAGCGCGTTGCCCATATTTCTTCATAATCTCATCTCTGTTATTACGTTTAATCGAGCTTCCTAATTTGTACTTCTTATATTTCGGGTCCTTATTCTTTCTCGCCATCTTCAGAGCAATAATCGTAGTCAGTCTCTGAATCTGAGCCTTCTTGGACAGCTTAACGAAAGTGACCTTGGGGTTATTGATATTCATGGTAGCCTCAGAAATCAGGCCCTGGCCAACCATATAATCATGAACCTTCATGAATGCATCGGAGACTTCCTCATCCATAACGTCCAGATCGATATCGTAAGCATTCTCCATAAGTTCCATCATCAGGAACGTAGGCAGACAAGCCTCATTACACTCCTTGACGAACTCAGGATCATCTTCATAAGCAACAGTATCAAGAGCCTCGTAATCTCTACGATCAGTCATGTAGGCCTCGTTCAGTTCTTCCTGGGTGATATTCCCACGAGCAAACTCACGGAGGCTATTCAGCATGTTAGACATAATAAATGTCCCTCCTTATATTTAATGGGATTTCGATTGAACATTTGCGCAAATATTCAAATAAAGAACACTCTTACATGTTTATAGATATGTCAGCAATTTCAATGATTATTTGATATTTAATAAAGGTATAAGTGAATGGAGGTAATGATAATGGATGATTATAGAACTTTACAGCAAATATTAACATTATGTAATAAATTATATCCAGACAACCCAGATTCAATATCAGTAAATTTAGAAGCAATAGGAATGTATTTAGGTCAAGAAGAGGTTCCGTTGAATATACTAATAAACTTATTATCAGGTCTTGCAGAGACAAGAGCTATGAGACAAGATCGAATCATTAATAGATTTAGATCTGAGGGAATCTTACCGTATGATTATTATCATGCTAACTATCCAATTGAAGTAGCAGAATACTTATGCACATGTACACGGAAGCTCGTTGCTAGTATGGAATTGAATGAAGATAATTATGCATACCTTAAAGTTATTGCAGAGAATAATGATCTTAAAAATCCATTTTATGTAGAACTATTAGATAAGATGCACAAACATGGTATATATTTTAAGAATGAAGGGAAACTTAATGATGAATAAGATGAAAGAATTGTGGGTAGAGAGAATGACAGATGCGATGTCATATACTCACCCAGATGTAAGTAGAGGGAAACTAAAGAAGTTGGTAGAGAAAATATATGATGATAATATGAAGGATACACCCTGTCAATTATATAATAGCTATGAGAACACTGTGGGAGATTTAACGCTGGAATCATTAATCAATTGGATTGATATCAAGAAACCATTGATTGCTGAGTCTGGTGTTTTCTTTATTCCTAAGCACGAGAAACGTAATGTAAATGTAGAGATCATTAAAGAGTGCATGTTAGATGCTCGTAAGATTCATAAGAAAGAAAAGTTTAAAGCATTAGAAGCTGGTGATGTCTTCTTAGCTGCAGTGAAAGACATTCAACAGGCAAACGATAAGAAAGCTGCAAACTCTGGATATGGTGCTGAAGGACAAGCTTCATCTTTCTTATATAATCTTAATTCAGCTATGTCTGTTACTGCTTCTGGTAGAGGACAGTTAAGTACAGCATGTCAATGTTTTGAGAACCTATTAGCAGATAATGTAAAATTCTTTAATATGAATGAATTCTTCAACTGGGTATATCAGATTACATATGAAAGAGATTCATGGAAATTTGATATTATGGAAATTATTCCAGTGATTCCAAGTGAAGATGAATTCGTAGAACGATTCAGAAGAAAGTTCGGTATGGAAGAAGCTTTCAATGAGACTCAAGTGAGACAAGTTTATCAGAAACTGGATGATGAACTTATTTTACGAGTATATTATAAAGCGAATCTTCGAGAGTTTATGAAATGGAATTATCCAAGTTTGTTATTATCTGATATAGCATACTCGGATATTGAGTTTATTGATCCAAATGATATTCCGAAAGAACTATCTGATGTAGTAAATACACTTACGGATATGATAGTGGAAATTGTTGGATATAAACATTCCATATTCAGATATGAAGATCGAACAAAATATCAACCTCGAGCAGCAACGCCTGTTATGGATCGGACTTGGTCCATGTAAAACTACCTAGATTGCGGGGAAGCCCTTAGAGCCATAGAAGCTACAACGGAACTGGAAACAGTAAACGTGAATGCGGAATGAGAAATCACATACCATAAAAATTCTATGGATTGGGTTACCGGGTATGGAAGTTACCCAAACGCAGCTACGCTCCTAAGTCAATATGATATGGAGAAAGTTCAGAGACTACACCGGTAGATTTCGTTTTAACGAAAGATTGTATAGTCCACTCCCCTAGTAAATATCGGGAAACCGAGGGTATAAAGGACCGATAGTAACTTTATTCATCTCGGTGTTATAGTAGATTTCTTTGAAGAAGAGATTTTACCTAGACGCTTATTCAAGATGAAGAAAGAAGAAAAGACTCAGATGGAACTTCGTATCGTTAATACATTAGCAGTATTAACTACAAAAGCTGTTACACAGACGTTGTTTAATTATCTGAGTTTTGTGAATGTTGCTGTAGAGGATAGACCACAGATCAATATGAAGAACGAGTTTCATTACTCGACTGTTATTACTACATTTGCCAAGAAATCCTATGTTGGGCTGCAATTACGTCAGGAAGGTGTAGTATTTAAAGAACCTGTACTTGATGTTAAGGGAGTTAACTTCTTTAAGTCTACTGCATCTAAAGAAACATCTGATTTCATTTATAAAGAAATTTTAATGAATCAACTATTGCAACCTAAATCTGGTAAGCCCTCTTTGAAAGATACATATAGAGCAATCTATGATTTTCAGAAAAAGATTACCAAAGAGATTGCTGAAGGTAAGATGGGATATTTAAAACGTTCTATTAAGGTAAAGACTCCAGATGGATATGCTAATCCATTAAGTATCGGATCGTATAAAGCTGTGTATATCTGGAATAAGATTGTTCCTGATAAAGATCGTATTAACCTTCCTGCTACTGTTACTATTGTAAAGGTAAAGCTTAAGAATCTACAGGAGGCTGGACCTTTAGCAAATTGGCCAGAAATCTATGAGAGAGTTGTATGGTTGTTTGAGAATGATGATGAAGTAGGAGATTATATCGATAAGGATGGTAATAAGAAACGAGGAAAAGGAATTAATACAATAGCAATTCCTGAAACTATTGATGAAGTTCCTAAATGGATTCTGTCTATTATTGATGTGGAAACATTAGTAGATGACAATATGAAGCTTTTCTCGCAATTGTTCAAGCCATTAGGGTTAACTCAAGGAACAGCATCTGCTGGTGGTACTAGCAGGAAATATTATACTAGCATCGTGAGGTTGTGATTAATATGAAAAATGTAGTAGTTCTTATTGGTGGTAAAGGCACATCAGGTAAGTCAACTTTCATCTCATATGTGCAGGGGATTCTTGGTGCTGTTAAGTGCCAAGAATTCTCCACAATAGATCCAGTAAAGGAAATTGTTCATAGAATGTATGAACAGGAGCAACGTGCAATTTTCAAAGCTATGGGACTTGATTATCCTATGGCTTATCTGTCAACAAAACGCCCTGCTCCATTGCTGAAAGAAAT
>Ga0256405_10010429_pt1 | contig 12279 bp, 12 predicted proteins | sample RumenRJG_02DNA_FD_189096 | JGI IMG/M metagenome (GOLD analysis project Ga0256405, IMG submission 189096) | Bovine rumen microbial communities from Lethbridge, Alberta, Canada - RJG_02 | ecosystem: Host-associated > Mammals > Digestive system > Stomach > Rumen | place: Canada: Alberta...
GGAAGAGCTGCTGCACATAGCCCAGGACAACGCTTCCATCATCAATCGCAGTCTGGAGGATATTGCCAGTGATGTGCGGGTAGTGGCCCGGCAAGCCGAGAAGATAGAGAGAGAACCGCAGAGGTTCCTGCCAAGGGAAGTGCATATACCTGCCCCTGACACCTACCGTGCCCTGGATCTCTACCTCCAGTATGGGCCGAACGTTTCTCTGGAGGCTTTGTCTGAGCATATTTCCCTTATGGCCAATATCGGTGACTGGCTGACAGGGATGGTGGAAAACGATGAGATGGCACAGTCGGTGTTCATCGCTTCTCGGGAGAATTTTGCCCTTTCTGTAGATGCCAAAAGAGTGCTGGCCGAGGACAAGTCAGATATTCCGCAGCCTCAATATGATGCTTTGGCCAGTGACTGGTACAAACGCGCCGCCAGTCAGGCAGGATTTGTTTTCACCCCCGTCAGGCAGTTTGTGTTCAATAAGAGATTGGGGATGTTCTGCTCCGTACCATATTATGACGGGAATAATAATCTGTCCGGCGTGGCCAGCATGCAGATAACCCTTGATAATCTGCAGCATATCCTGAAAGAAACAAACCTGCATGACGGAGGATTTTGTTTTGTGACGGACAAGCGGGGGTATGTCATCTTATCCTCTCAAGGAGACTTTGGTGAGGAAGGCAACGGGAGGGAACTTGAAGTAAATATAAAAAGTGACCTTAGGGAGTCTGATAATCCCACCCTGGCCCTGACTATCAGAGAAATGGTGGCAGGGGACTGCGGTGTGCGGCAAACCAAGGTGGACGGCAAAGACTACTACATTGCCTTTGCTCCCATTGAAAGCAGTGGTTGGAGCTTTGCGGCGGCCTTCGCTGCTGATGATGTCATTGCTCCGGCCTTGCAGAATAAGGATGATATCAGCATGATCACGGAAGAAAAGATTTCCTATCTGAAAGGGCAGATGTTGTCGACCATGCTCCTGATGGTGGTTTCCATCATAGTTTTGCTGGTGGCAGTAGTCTATAGCGGCAGGAAACTTTCCAGGCGGTTTGTGGCCCCCATCAGTGAATTGGCTGATGGTGTGCGGGAAATCAGCAGCGGCAACCTCAGCAAGAAAGTTGAAGTCCACACTGGGGATGAGCTGGAACATCTGGCAATCTGCTTCAATGCCATGACAGACGAGCTTCAGACCTATATGAAAAACCTTACGGAAATCACGGCAGAAAAAGAGCGCATTGCTACGGAGCTTTCCGTTGCCAGGAATATTCAGCTGGGGGCATTACCCCGGGATTTCCTAGAGGACAAGAAAAGCCTTCAGCTGTTTGCCTCTATGTCTGCTGCCAAGGCAGTAGGCGGGGATTTCTACGATTTTTACATGCTGGATGAGAGGCATCTGGTGGTGACCATAGCCGATGTATCAGGCAAGGGGGTGCCTGCGGCGCTCTTTATGATGAGGGCTAAAACCACATTGAAGAATCTTATGCTTATGGCGAAAGCCCCTGACGATTTCGGTGCTGTTATGATACTGGCTAATCGGGAGCTTTGCCAGGATAATGAAGAAATGATGTTCGTCACGGTATTCTTGGCCCAACTTGACCTGGACACGGGAGAAGTTATTTACGTTAATGGAGGGCATAATGCGCCTCTGGCCAGACAGTCGGGCAAATTCAGCTATGTGAGGAATAAAAAGAAACAACATATGCTAGGGGTGATGGAAAATGCGAGCTATGAGGCTCATCGTTTGCAGCTTTCTCCCGGAGACATGCTTTTCCTCTATACGGATGGCGTTACAGAGGCCATGAATAAAGAACAAGACTTCTATACGGAAGAACGTCTGCAAAAGGTTTTGGACAGCATGCGTGGCGAAGCTTCGGTGAAGGAAATCCTGACGGAAGTCAGAAGAGACATAACTGCGTTTGCAAACGGTGCTGAACAGTCCGACGACATCACTATGCTGGGGGTGATGTTCTGCGGAACAAGAAGCGTCTAATGGTGACACTTATACTAAGATATGTTGGATTCGGCTGCCTGTCAGTCGAATCCTTTTGTCATGTGTATGATGTTTCTTCTCAGTCTGATTTGCGTCTTGTCCTTTAATGCATTATAATAATTTATAACAATCGAATCAGAAAAGTTATGTGAAAAGAGGTAACATATATGGTAGAGAGCCGTCTGGCAGCTTTGCGCACGATGCTTGAGGAGCAGGGACTTGATGGGGTGGTGGTGACGAAGTATGTGAACCTGCATTACTTCAGCGGGTTCCGAGGGGACGATACCACTTTGGTCATCACCCGTGACAAGGCGGCTCTCATCACGGACAACCGCTATACGGAGCAGGCGGGTATTCAGGCACCTCTCTATGAGGTTGTGGAGCAGCAGGACGGTTTGCTGGCCAAGACTGCTGAGGTGGTGAAGTCCTTCGGCTGCAGGAAGCTGGCTTTTGAAGGCAATGCCCTTATCTATGATGACTACAAGAAGCTCACGGAACTTTTGGAAGGTGTGGAGTTCAGCACTTCTTTGCATTTGGACAAGCTCAGGGAAATCAAGGATGCAGAGGAGATTTCCCATATCCGCAGAGCCTGTGCCATTGCCGACACGGCTTTTGCCGATGTACTGAATTTTATCCGCCCTGGGGTTACGGAGATTGCCGTGGCTGCCCGTTTGGAAAATGCCATGCGGGAGAATGGCTCGGAGAAGCCCTCCTTCACCACCATCGTGGCTTCCGGCTTGCGTGGCAGCCTGCCACACGGCACTGCCACGGACAAGGTGATTGAGGCAGGGGAGTTTGTCACTATGGACTTTGGCGCCATGTACCAGGGCTATTGCTCCGACATCACCCGCACTATTTGCGTGGGCGAAGCCACAGATAGGCAGCGCTTCATTTACAATAAGGTCCTGGAGGCACAGAAGATGGCTTTGACCCTTATCAAGCCTGGTGCTGCAGGCAAAGCTGTGGATCAGGCGGTGCGGGAGGCACTGGATAAGGACGATTTGGGCCAATACTTCGGCCACGGCCTGGGTCACAGCCTTGGACTGGAAATCCATGAGTCTCCCCGCCTTTCCAAGAAGAGCACCTGCGAAGACTTGCGTCCCGGCATGCTGGTCACTGACGAGCCCGGTGTCTATATCCCCGGCTGGGGCGGCCTGCGCATAGAGGATACGGTGCTGGTGACTGAGAGTGGCAGTGAGGCTTTGACCCGTGCCAACAAGGAATTTATAGAAATACCGTTGAATTAACAGGAAAAATATTTTATAATAGGTAACATCACTATAGCATATCGCTGAAATTTGGAGGGCGTAAATTAATGATTAACAGTACTGATTTCCGCACGGGCCTCACCATTGAGATTGACGGTGGCGTCTGGCAGATTGTAGATTTCCAGCATGTAAAGCCGGGTAAGGGCGCAGCTTTCGTGCGCACCAAGATCAAGAACGTTGAGACTGGTGCCGTGGTTGAGCGTACTTTCAACCCCAATGAGAAGATGCCTGCTGCTCATCTGGAGAACCGCAATATGCAGTTCCTCTATGAGTCCGATGGCATGTACACCTTCATGGATATGGAGACCTATGAGCAGTCCGAGCTCAACAAGGAACAGCTGGGCGATGCGCTCAACTATCTCATGGAGAACATGGAGGTTTCCCTCCAGTCCTTCAAGGGCCGCATCATCGGCGTCACCCTGCCCAACTCCGTCAACCTGAAGGTGGTGGAGTGCGAGCCTAGCGTCAAGGGCAATACCGCCACTGGTGCTACCAAGATGGCCAAGGTTGAGACTGGCTATGAGGTTCGTGTGCCTCTGTTCGTCAACGAGGGCGACACCCTCCGTATTGATACCCGCACGGGCAACTACATCGAGCGTGCTTAAAGAAATTAGCTGCCGTATCATCAGGGCATGGTACGGCAGTTTTTCTGTAAGTTTTAGAGTTTCCTGCAAGTAGTTTCATGCCATAGAAGGAAATATTGACAGCTTTATAGAATAAATAACAAAGTAAGTATATTTACGCACCAATAAAGCCAATCTTAAAGGCTCAAGGAGGTTTTCAGCATGGCAAACGAAAAGGAAATTGTACGGAAAGATAATTCTCTGGGCTCCATCCGCATAGCTGACGAAGTGGTCAGCATCATTGCGGGGCTGGCTGCCACTGAGGTGGATGGCATTGCCGGCATGAGTGGCGGCATTGCCGGCGGCATTGCCGAGATGCTGGGCCGCAGGAACTTTGCCAAAGGCGTGAAGGTTGAAGTGGGCGAGAAGGAAGCGGCCGTTGACCTTTACATCATCGTGAAGTATGGCGTGCGCATTCCCGATGTGGCCTTGGCTGCCCAGGAGAACGTGAAGCAGGCCATTGAAACCATGACGGGGCTTTCCGTGGTGGAAGTGAATATCCATGTCCAGGGCGTAGGCTTTCCGGAGGATGAGAACAAGCCTGAGGAAGTGCGGGTCAGATAAGCTGTCCAAGGCTATAGCAAACTGAGGAGAGGCCTGATAGATGGGGATAATAAATCGCTTTTTCTTATTTGTTTTCGCGCTTTTTCTGGTCTTGCTCTCTTTGGGAGTGCTGGCTGTCTGCCTGCAGATTGTGCCTGAGCACTATTGGCTCAATGAGCTGCGCTTTGCCTTGGGCCGTCCCGAAACCATCGTGGCTTCGGCAGTTGCTTTTTTCCTGAGCCTGCATCTGGTGCTGCTTTCTTTCAGCCGTCAGGCTCCCAGGGCAGTTTCCCAGGGGGAACTGGTGATGGTGGAAAGCTCTGCCGGCCAGGTGGGGGTGGCTCTTGATGCCGTGCGCGGCTTGGTGGAAAAGCTGGTGCGTGATGTGAGGGGAGTCCGTGATGCCAAGGTGAAGGTGAAATCTTGGCCCAAGGGGAAGGGCGAACCTTTGTCTGTGTCCTTGGCTCTGATCATCGGCCAAGAGACCAACGTGGCAGAGGTGTCTGCCGCTGCATCACGGCTGGTCAGTGGCCAGTTGGAGAAAATCCTGGGTTTCAGTCAGGTGCCGGTGGAAGTGCTGATTACTGACATCACCAATGCTGCCCCTGACAGGAAGCATAGAGTGGTTTGAGGCTGGTGAGGCAGATGAAGGCAAAGATAATAGAGGAGCTTCTGAGCCTATGGGAAAACCATCGAGGAGCTTGCTTGGGCCTTTCGGCTGGTGCTTTGATAGCCATAGCTATGCTGATTTTTGGCTTCTGGCAGACCATGTTCGTGGTTTTCATGGCCCTGGCTGGCTTGTGGCTGGGCAATGAGTACGATAGCAAGGCCGATGCCTGGCTGGATCTCAAGGAAACCTTAGCTCGCTTCCTGCCCGTGAGATACCAGAGGTTCAGGGGCACGAATTATACGGATTACGGTTTTAGGAAAGAAAGGTAACGAATTAAGATATGAGTCGTAGACAAGCAAGGGAAGTTGCTCTGCAAGCGCTCTTCCAGCTGGATTTCAACAGTCATGATGAGGAGGAGCAGAGGGAAACTTACGAAACCCTGGCCATTGATGCAGCTTTAGGCGAAGTGGAAGGGGAACCTCTTACGAAGAAGGAGCGCCATTACATCGAAATGGTAGTGTCCGGCACCAGAAGTCAGCTGGGAGCCATCGACGAAATGCTCAGCGCCCATGCCAAGGGCTGGAAGCTGGATCGCATGGCAGCGGTGGATCGCAATCTGGCGCGCCTGGCTGTGTTCGAGATGTGCTTCGCAGAGGAAAAGCTTGCTCCCGGCATTGCCATCAACGAGGCAGTTGAACTGGCGAAAAAGTACGGTACAGATGAATCGGGACGCTACATCAATGGTATCCTGAATGCTCTCGTGAAAAAGCAGGCGGATTGAGTGTAGACTCCTGGAGGCCAGACCGCGTCATGCAGCCTGGCCTCTCTTTATTATGGAAAACCAAGAAATCAAATCCGCATTACGCAGATTGATTGGTTGTTTTAGTTTAGGGACGTAGTGCGAAACCTTGTTTCGCACGGAGTTTTTCGCTGCAGGGGGGATAGTGATGGCAGTGCACAGTGTCAGCGAGATAAACAGATATCTCAAGAATCTTATTGCCGGGGAGAGTCCCCTGCAAAATATGCTGGTACGAGGAGAGATTTCCAATTTTAAGCAATATCCCTCAGGCCATTGCTACTTTACCTTGAAGGACAAAGCTTCAGCCCTGAAATGTGTCATGTTCCGTAGCTTTGCCCAGCATTTGCGCTTCCTGCCGTCTAACGGACAGCAAGTCATCGCCGGAGGCAGCCTTGCTGTCTACGAGCGGGACGGAGTTTACCAGCTTTACGCCGAGTCCCTGGTGCCAGAAGGCACGGGGGATTTGGCTCTGGCTTTTGAGCAGCTGAAGGAAAAGCTTTCAGCTGAAGGGCTTTTTGATGAGGTACATAAAAAGCCTCTGCCCAGGTTCCCCAGGAGAATCGGTGTTGTTACCTCGTTAGCCGGGGCGGTGCTCAGGGATATCTACCATGTTTCTTCCCGTCGCTGGCCTATGGTGCAACTGGTGCTTTATCCCGTGCAGGTGCAGGGGGAAGGGGCAGCGAAGCAGATAGCGGAGGCCATAGCTTTCTTCAATCGCAGCTGCCCTGTGGACACTTTGATTGTGTGCCGGGGCGGTGGCTCCATGGAGGATTTGCAGGCCTTCAACGAGGAAAGCGTGGTGAGGGCTGTCTTTGCCTCCAAGATTCCCGTCATTTCAGCCGTGGGTCATGAGACGGACTTCACCCTCATAGATTTTGTCAGCGACAAGCGGGCCGCCACACCATCACAGGCAGCAGAGCTGGCGGTGCCGGACAGGGCAGAATTGCAGCGCTATGTGCAGCTGCTTTCAATCAGGCTGAGGAAGGTGACGGAAAATTACCTTGAGGAGCGCCGTGAGAAGCTATGGCACCTCATGCAGCGCCCTGCTCTGAAAGAGCCGCAGAAGCTTCTGGCCGCCAGACGGCAGAGACTGGATATGGCTGTGCTGAAACTGCAGCAGAATGCCAGATCTGCCCTGACTGAAAGGCAGCACAGCCTGGAAGTGGCTATGGAGAAGCTGGAGATTCTGAGTCCAGTGCAGGTGCTCAGGCGCGGCTATGGCCTGGTAGAGCAGGAAGGACATGTCCTCACCAGCGTCAAAGAAGCCAAAGTGGGCAGCAGTATCAAGATTACTTTGAAAGACGGTTCACTCAGTGCCAGGGTTGAAAACCTCACTGGGCAGAAAGGATGATAAATATGCCAAGGAAAAAAGAACTGCCCTTTGAGGAATCCCTCTCCCGCCTGGAAGAAATCGTATCTTCCATGGAGCAGGGGAATATGAGCCTGAAGGATCTGATGGCCGCTTACTCCGAGGGGGTCACTCTCTCCCAGTCCTGCCTGAAAGCTTTGGACAGGGCAGAGAAAGCCATGGACTTGATGGTGCAGGAAAGTGACGGGAAAACGTCAGAAGAAGAATTGGTCATAGAGGAGAAATGAAATGCTCAAGGAAATCTGGCAGGAACGTCTGCAATTAGTTGAAGCACAGCTGGAGAAGGAACTGAAGGCCAATCCCTCTCTTGATTCAAAGCTGGGTGAAGCCATGGAGTACAGCCTGATGGCAGGGGGCAAGAGAATGCGCCCCATGCTGTTGATGGCAGCTGCAGATGCTGTGGGGCGCAAGGGCACGGATTTTCTCATTGCGGCTTGCGCCATGGAAATGATACATACTTATTCCCTCATTCACGATGACTTGCCCGCCATGGACAATGATGACTACCGCCGGGGCAAGCTCACCAACCATAAGGTCTATGGGGACGGCATGGCTATCCTGGCAGGTGATGCCCTGCTGACCCTGGCTTTTGAAGTGGTGCTGCGCCAGGAGGCAGACCCTGCCGTGAAGCTGGCAGTGGTGAGGGAGTTTGCCATCGCTGCCGGACAGAGCGGCATGGTGGGCGGTCAGGCCATGGATTTGGAGGCAGAGGGCCAGAAAATCGACATGGGAACCCTCCAGCAACTCCACATGGGCAAGACGGGGGCTCTCTTCCATGCGGCTATCCGCAGCGGCGCCATGCTGGCGGGAGCTTCCGAAGAGGAACTGGCAGCCCTTACCACTTATGCAGACAAGTTTGGCCTGGCTTTCCAGATAACGGATGATATTTTGGATGTGACCGGGGACGAAGCGCTCATCGGCAAGCCTGTAGGCAGCGATGAGCGCAACGACAAGTCCACCTATGTGACCTTGACCTCTCTGGAGGAGGCCAGAAAACTGGCAGAAGAAACGGTGGCAGAGGCTGTGGCGGCCCTGGCACCTTTGGGGGAGAAGGCAGGTTTCCTGCGGGAACTGGTAGAATATCTGCTGAAAAGAAACAAATGACAGGAAGTGCTTTTATGTATCCACTGCTAGATAAGCTCGGCCAGCCGGAGGACATCAGGAAATATTCCCTCTTTGAGCTGGAAAGCCTTGCCAAGGAGATACGCCAGCTCATCATTGCAACTGTGTCGCAGAACGGTGGGCATCTGGCTCCCAGCCTGGGCACGGTGGAACTGACCCTGGCACTCTACAGTGTCTTCAAGTTCCCCCAGGACAAGCTCATCTGGGATGTAGGGCATCAGGCTTATACCCACAAGATTCTCACTGGCAGGAAGGATAAATTTTCCACCCTGCGGCAGAAAGGTGGCATCACCGGCTTTCCCAACAGGTTTGAGTCACCTTATGATGCCTTCGGTGTTGGCCATGCCAGCACCTCCATTTCCGCTGCTTTGGGCATGGCGGTTTCCAGGGATTTGAGTGGCCGCAGCAATAAGGTCATTGCGGTGATAGGCGATGGTGCCCTCACGGGCGGCGAAGCCTTCGAGGCTTTGAACCATGCGGGAGAACTGGGCAAGGATCTCATTGTCATTCTGAACGACAATGAGATGTCTATCGACAAGAATGTGGGAGCCATGAGCGAATATCTCTCCCGCATACGGCTGATGCCGCAGTACAAGCAAGCCAAGCATGATGTGGAAGAGATTCTCTCCAGCATTCCCCGCATTGGCAACAGGGTGCTGAAGACTGCCAACCAGATCAAGGACAGCATACGCTCGGTGCTGGTGCCTGGAGCCCTCTTTGAGGAAATGGGCTTCAGCTATCTGGGGCCTATGGACGGCCATAACATCAGCCTCTTGCAGGAGGTTTTGAGCAATGTGCGGGAAATGAGCGGGCCTGTTCTCCTTCATGTGCATACCATGAAGGGTAAGGGCTATAGTCCTGCCGAAGACAATCCTGGCAAATTCCACGGGGTGGGCAAGTTTGACCAGGCCACTGGCGAAGTGGTCAAGAAAGCAGGGGGAGCTCCTTCCTATACTGCTGTTTTCAGCAAGGCGCTCATTGACCTGGCGGAAAAGCGCCCTGAACTGGTGGCTATCACTGCTGCCATGCCTTCCGGCACGGGCCTGGATGTTTTCAAGGAAAAATATCCCCACAGATTCCTGGATGTAGGCATAGCTGAGGAACACGCCGTGACCATGGCGGCGGGGCTGGCTGCCGATGGCAAGCACCCGGTGGTGGCTATTTACTCCACCTTTGCCCAGCGGGCCTATGACCAGCTAATCCATGATGTGTGCTTGCAGAAGCTGCCCGTGACCCTCTGCCTGGACAGAGCTGGTCTGGTGGGGGAGGATGGGCCCACCCATCACGGTGTCTTTGACCTTTCTTACCTGCGCCAGATGCCCAATATGACTGTCTTTGTCCCCAAGGACGAAAATGAGCTTAGGCAGATGCTGGGCAAGGCTGTCACCATGGACACACCTACGGCGGTGCGCTATCCTCGCGGGGCAGGCTTGGGGGTCGAGATTCGGGAGGAATTTGCCGACCTGACCGTAGGCAAGGCGGAAGTCATTTCCGAAGGCGGAGAGGTTGCCTTCCTGGCTGTGGGCACTATGAACGAAACAGCAATCAAGGCTGCTGAAATCCTGGCGGAGCAGGGCATAGAAGCCACTTTGGCCAATATGCGTTTCGTCAAGCCCCTTGACGAGGAACTTCTGCTGCAGTTGGGCACAGACAAGAAACTGATGGTGACTCTGGAAGAGAACGTGCTGGCAGGGGGCTTTGGCTCAGCAGTGGCAGAGTTCCTGCTGGATAAGGGCTTGCCTGCCAGGCTTTTGCGCTTCGGCTTGCCGGATGCTTTTGTGGAGCAGGGCAGCCGCAAGGAACTCCTGGAACTGGTGGGCTTGACCCCGGAAGCTGTAGCCGCCAAGATCCTGGCCAGATTACAGACTATTTCAAGGTGAATAAGGAAAAGGAAATGCCAAAGGAAAGATTAGATATACTGTTGGTGGAAAAGGGACTGGCAGGCAGCCGCGAACGGGCGAAGCGCATGATTATGGCTGGTGAGGTGCTGGTGGACGGTCAGAAGGTTGACAAGGCTGGCACTACCGTGAAAAGGGAAGCCGAGATAAGGCTGCTGGGGAATGACATTCCCTATGTGAGCCGGGGCGGACTCAAACTGGCCAAGGCCATGGAGACTTTTGGCCTTTCTCTGGTGGGCAAGACCGCTGCCGATATCGGCGCTTCCACTGGAGGCTTTACGGACTGCATGCTGCAGAATGGGGCCGTGAAGGTCTACGCCATTGATGTGGGCTACGGCCAGCTGGCCTGGAAGCTCAGGACAGATGAGCGTGTGGTGAACATGGAGCGCACCAATATCCGCAATGTGACAGCAGAAATGCTGGAGGGCCACATAGACTTTGCCTCCATTGATGTGGCCTTTATCTCTCTCACCAAGGTGCTGCCTGTGGCCTATGAGTTGCTGAAAGATGAGGGAGAGATTGCCGCCCTTATCAAGCCACAGTTTGAAGCAGGCAAGGAGAAGGTGGGCAAGAAAGGCGTGGTGCGCGATCCTGCCGTACATCTGGAGGTTGTGGAAAATATCGTGGCCTTCAGCCGGGAACTGGGCTTTGCTGTACGAGGCCTGACTTTCTCTCCCGTGAAGGGGCCAGAGGGCAATATTGAGTATCTGGTCTGGCTCTGCAAGGGCAGGGCTGAGGGAAATGAGATAGAAGCGAGCTTGGCAGGGGAAGTCGTACAGGAGGCCCACGCCGCTCTGGACAAATGACAGGAGACTCTAAGGGAGGGATAGGAGCCATTGATGAGGATAGCCGTCTTTCCAAATGTAGATAAACCCGCCTCCGGTGAGGTACTGAAGAGAATCATCGGCTTTTACAGCGACAAGGAAGCAAAGCTCATGCTGCCTCTGGACGAATCGAGATTTTTCGATCTGGAGGAATATGGGGTGGCGGAGATTGAGAAGCAGAAGGCAGATATCGCCCTGAGCCTGGGGGGAGACGGCACTCTGCTGGGAGTATGCAGGAGATACGGCAGCCACCCGGTGCCAGTCTGTGGCATCAATCTGGGCACGCTGGGCTTTATGGCAGATATTGAGCTGGGAGAACTGGAGTCCATGCTCCAGCGAATCCTTGAACGGAATTACCGCATTGAGCACAGGCTGCTCCTGTCAGGCTACGTCAACAGCGAAGGGGAAAGCCGCTTCCTGGGACACGCCATCAATGATGTGGTGATCACCAAGGGGGGCGTGGCCCGCATGCTGCATTTGGGGCTGGCCATCAACAATGTGCATCTGATGGACTACAAGGCTGATGGCATCATCGTTTCCTCTCCCACAGGCTCGACAGCCTACTCCCTGTCGGCGGGAGGGCCCATCATGAGTCCTCGCATACCTGCTCTGCTGCTTACTCCCATCTGTGCCCACACCTTCAATATGCGTCCTTTGGTCATCGGGGAGGATGACGTGGTGCATATCAAGATAGCGGCGGTACACCAGGATATTCTGGTGACCTTTGACGGGCAGGAGAGCTTCCGCTTGCTGCCTGGGGATGAGGTCATGGTACGCAAGTCAAAGATACAGGCCAGCATAGTGAAGTTCCAGGACAAGGACTATTACCAGATCCTCAGAACCAAGCTGTGGAAAGAAAGCTGAACCTGCAAGAGGTGAGACAAGATGAAGAGCAAGCGACATGCAATAATCAGGGATATTATCGAGACGCAGGCGGTGGAGACGCAGGAAGAACTGGCTGAAGCACTGCGCAGCAGGGATATACAGGTTACCCAGGCCACGGTTTCCAGGGACATCAAGGAAATGATGCTCTTCAAGGTGCCAACGGAAAGCGGTCGTTATCGCTATGCGGCTCCGCAACAGGAAAATTTGACCTTCACCAAGAACCGCCTGGCCAGGCTTCTCAAGGATAATGTGACAGGGGTGGATTCCAGCGAGAATCTCATTGTAGTGAAGACTCTGCCAGGCAGTGCCAGCCTTGTAGCGGCGGGGCTTGACCAATCCCAATGGCCAGAGGTC
>Ga0256405_10010432_pt1 | contig 12277 bp, 9 predicted proteins | sample RumenRJG_02DNA_FD_189096 | JGI IMG/M metagenome (GOLD analysis project Ga0256405, IMG submission 189096) | Bovine rumen microbial communities from Lethbridge, Alberta, Canada - RJG_02 | ecosystem: Host-associated > Mammals > Digestive system > Stomach > Rumen | place: Canada: Alberta | collected...
AGTGTCAAAGATAGGAATATACGAAAAGAGTTATCTTTGTACAAAACGTAACCGCATTCTTTATGACTGTATTCCCCAAAATCATACTGTCACTGCTCGCAGTGCTCGCGGCAGCCGGAGGACACGGACTGGACCGTAAGTTGGACAAAGCCCTCAGGACTGAAATGAAATGTGTCAGGACGCTGGTCGGCAAGGCTGATTCCGCCGGCAGGCTCCCACGGACTACCGATCCTTCAGGCAAGCTTGTACTGGTCGGTCCGCATGACTGGACCAGCGGATTCTTCCCTGGAATCCTGTGGGAGCTGTACGGACTTACCGGCGATTCGACATACCGCAGCCAGGCCAGGAAGTTCACCGGGATGCTGTCTTCAGTCCCGGAGATGAAGAACACCCACGACCTCGGCTTCATGGTATTCTGCAGCTACGGGCATCAGTATGCCGCTGACAGGGACGAGGAGTCAAAGAAGGCAATAATCAAGGCGGCGGAGTCGCTGTATTCCAGATACGACGAAAAGATAGGCCTTATCCGGAGCTGGGATTTCGGGAAATGGAACTATCCTGTCATCATCGACAACATGATGAACCTGGAACTGCTGTTCGAGGCGAGCGAGATAACCAGGGATTTCAAGTACCGGCAGATTGCCATCGACCATGCGGACAATACGATGAGGAACCACTTCCGGGAGGATTTCAGTTCCTGGCATGTAGTCAGTTACAACAACGATGGCAGCATCGAGAGCAAGGGTACACATCAGGGATATTCGGATGGATCCGTATGGGCAAGGGGGCAGGCCTGGGGGCTATACGGCTATACCTTGTGCTACCGTTATACCCGTGACCCGAAGTATCTTTCGCAAGCCCGGGCGATAGCTGATTTCATCATATCGGACCCACGTATCCCGTCCGACCATATCCCTTACTGGGATTATTGCGCCCCGGACATCCCGGATGCACCGAGGGACGTGTCCGCCGCAGCGATCACCGCTTCTGCCTTGCTGGAACTGTGCGGTTACTGTCCGAAGGACGCCGGCGGGCGGTATCGGGAATATTCCTGCTCAATCCTGGCCAGCCTGTGCTCCCCGAAGTATCTTTCGAAGCCTGGCCGCAACGCAGGATTCCTGTTGGGCCACAGTACCGGCAACCTCCCGGGAGGAGTCGAGATAGACGTTCCCCTGGTATATGCCGATTACTATTTCCTGGAAGCGATTGGACGCTACCGCTCAGGGGTTCCGGGATATGCTGAGGAATATGCGGTAAAGCCTTCAAGAGGGCGTCTTTTCATCGGTGACGAAGAGTTTGCGAAGCTGCGCAAGAAGGTGGAGAGCGGAACGGACCGGAACCTTTCCTCCATGCATTCCGCGCTTGCCGCGAATGCCGACAGGTATGCCTCGGACACCAGCCTGCCGGAATACAAGCTTGATGAATCTGGCAGGAGACTCCTGAGGGTGAGCAACAAAGCCTTGTGTGACATTTTCGCCTGCTCGTACATGTACAGGTTCACGGGTGAGGAAAAGTATCTTGACAAGGTCCGCGGGGTCATGGACGCGGTCTGTGCTTTTCCGGACTGGCATCCTGCCCACTTCCTGGATGTGGCTGAGATGGCGGCTGCTGTGTCCATCGGCTATGACTGGCTCAAGGAAGCGCTGCCTGATTCTACCTGCCGGAACGCCGTCAGGACGTTGCAGGAATATGCATTGACGGCCTCGCTCGATACCGCTACGACCAGGACGTTCGTCTTGAAGAATAATAATTGGAACCAGGTCTGCGGTGGGGGCTTGATCTGTGCCGCCCTGGTTACCTATCAATACGATCCCGTCCTGGCAGGGTCGATAATCCGGCGTGGGATAGAATCCGAGGCAAAGCATATCCTGCCGGTCTATGAGCCGGACGGTATCTATCCTGAAGGAGTCAGCTACTGGACCTATGGCTCGGCTTTCCAGATCCTTTCATGCATGGCACTGGAATCGGTTTACGGGCAGGATTTCGGTCTCGGCTCCATGCCTGGATTCGCATCGTCTCCGCGTTTCGTGGTGAATTCCTGCGGAACGGGCGGTGATGTTTACAATTTCTCCGATGCCCACCCTGCCAAGCCGCGCTTCCCGCAGTTGTGGTATTTTGCATCCCGTTACGGAGATTGGTCAGTGCTTTCGCAGTCTAGGGGAGGTTTCGTTCCCGAGGATGCTGCAGACAGGCTGTTCCCTCTATACCTGATCAGCGCTTTCAGGGCAGGAACCCCTGCCTACGGGACTTCTTCCGAAAGCCGCAGGTTCTTTTCCGGAGACGGAGTCCAGCCTCTGGTGATGGCCATGGCCGGCTCCGGCCCGGACGGGCTGTATCTCGCAGCCAAAGGCGGGCGGGCGGAGATCAACCACGGGCACATGGATGCCGGATCCTTCGTGTTCGATGCGTATGGGTACAGGTGGGCGGCCGATCCTGCGATCCCTCCTTATGCCCTCTCCGAAAATGCAATGAAGAAGGTCGACGGCAACATGTGGCTGCGGAATCAGAATTCCCTGAGGTGGCGGATATTCGCGTACAACAACCTTTCCCACAACACTTTGACCGTGAACGGTAAAGACCATATGGTCGACAGTACCGCCACCCTTCTGGAAGTGTATGATACTGATTCCAGGATGGGAGGATGCTTCAACCTTACCCCTGTTTTCGGTGGCGAAGTCGAGTATTCCGCAAGGTCTTTGGCGATAGTGGACGGCAGCTACCTTGAAGTTTCCGACCGGATAATGGCACGCGGGGACAGGGAAGCTTCGGTGAGATGGACCCTGGCTACCTACGCCAAGCCGGAAGTGGTTTCAGACGGAATCCTTCTCCGCCAGGGAGATGTCACTATGAAGCTGCAGGCAGCCGGAGTGCCTGTCGGGTACCGCATCTGGTCCTCGGACCCGAGCGACTACGATTCTCCGGTAAAGGATGATGAGCCGGACCTTGACGTGTATCTCTGCGGATTCGAATTCGTGGTACAAAAAAGCCAGGACCTTACGATCCTGGCAACCATCACCAAGGTTGACGGTTAGACTTCTTTCTCGAATACGATTTGGAAGAATCCCTTCAGCAACCCGTTGAGCAGGTCTGACAGCCAGCCTTCTCCGAACGTCGTGCCGAGATCGAGGGTGAGCATCTGTTCTTCTTCGTCGAAGTTCAGTTTTATACCGCTTATGAATTTGTCGAGTCCGTCGTCGATACCCTGAGGATTGAACGTAATGGCTCCGAGGTCATCGATCTCGTACTTGATCTGGATGACGTATCCTCCAGGGATACTGTTGTAATAGTTCGGTACGGCTGCATTGAAGTACGTGAAGAACTTATTGACATAGAAGTACAGAGGGATCTCGATCCTCACCGTACCCTTGCTGTAGTCGTCTTCATCGTGGATGACATCGAGCTTGATCTCTCCGCTAAGACCGTCCTTGGCAGTCGTGTCTATCTGAATCCAGAATCCGGACCTGGTCTCATTGTCCTGGATCCAGTTGACGGATGACAGCCTGTACTCGCCTTCGAATCTCTCGATGGTTTTCCTGGCTTGAGGAGTCAGACCGTGGTCTTCCTTTGAACAGCTGGAGGTGGCCATGGCTCCTCCGATGATGGCCAGGCATATAGCCAGACCCTTGAACAGATTAAGTTTCATTGTTTATAAAGTATTGAGGTTGAGTGTGGTTTATGAACCGAAACGGAGGAATAATCAAAAATGATGCCGGTTTTTGTTGGCATGGATAACGAAAAATGTTATATTTGTAACCCGTAGTAATCAGTCTGTTATGAAATACGGGTTCGACAACGAAAAATATCTCAAGATCCAATCGGAGCACATCAAGGAGCGCATTGCGCAGTTTGGAAACAAACTCTATCTCGAATTCGGAGGCAAGCTCTTCGACGACTATCATGCCAGCCGCGTGCTCCCTGGTTTCCAGCCGGACAGCAAGCTGAAGATGCTGATGCAGTTGCGTGACTATGCCGAGATCGTTATAGTCATCAGTGCGGTGGACATCGAAAAGAACAAGGTTCGCAGCGACCTCGGTATAACCTACGACGAAGACGTGCTCAGGCTCCGGGACGAGTTCATAGGCAGGGGACTGCTGGTCAATTCAGTGGTCATCACCCATTATCGTGGTCAGGAAGGCGCGACTGCATACCGCCAGAGACTCGAGCGTCTGGGGATTACCACCTATTATCATCACACCATCGAGGGATATCCTGAAAACGTGGCGCTTATTGATTCCGACGAAGGTTTCGGAAAAAACGATTACGTTCAGACCACCCGTCCGCTCGTGGTTGTGACAGCTCCGGGTCCCGGCAGCGGCAAGATGGCCGTATGCCTTAGCCAGCTGTACCAGGAGAGCAAGAGGGGGATACAGGCTGGATATGCGAAGTTCGAGACTTTCCCTGTGTGGAACCTGCCGCTCAAACATCCTGTTAACGTCGCCTACGAGGCCGCCACAGCGGACTTGAACGATGTCAACATGATAGATCCTTTCCACCTCGATGCCTATGGCATCCAGGCCGTCAACTATAACAGGGACATCGAGATATTCCCTGTCCTCAATGCCATCTTCGAAGGCATTTACGGCGAGAACCCTTACAAGTCTCCTACGGACATGGGTGTCAATATGGTGGGCAACTGCATATGCGATGACGAGGTTTGCTGCGAGCAGGCAAAGCACGAGATAATACGCCGCTATTACAACGCCCTTGAGAAACTGGCCGAGGGCAGGTGCAATGATTCTGAGGTGAACAAGATAGCCCTGCTGATGAAGCAGCTGAAGATAACCACTGACTTCAGGAAGGTCACCGTAGCTGCCCGTGAGAGGAAGGAATCTTCCGGGAAGGCTGCAGCGGCGATCGAATTGAAAGATGGTACCATCATTACTGCCGAGAGCAGTCCTCTGCTCGGACCAAGTGCAGCGTTGCTCCTGAACGCGACCAAGCATCTTGCAGGTATCGACCATAGCCTTAAGCTGATATCCTCTGACCTGATAGAGCCTATCCAGAAGACGAAGGTGATGTATCTCCACGGCCACAATCCTCGTTTGCATACCGATGAGGTGCTCGTCGCGCTTTCCATCCTGAGCAACCGGGACGACAATTGCCGCAGGGCACTTGCGCAGCTGCCTGAACTCGACGGCTGCCAGGTCCATTCCACGGTCATGCTCAGCGAGGTTGACCGCAAGATATTCAAGAAACTCGGCTGCGTGCTGACTTGCAGCCCGGTACGGAAGAAAGACAATTTCTGATTTTCCAATGAAAGGTTTTGACCGATATCCGTTGATAGACTTCTCTGAACTCAACAGGTGTGTCCTATGTCACGAGGCTCCTTGCACGGCTGCTTGCCCAAGGGGGATATTGGCCAGCGACTCCCTCCGCTCGCTTTATTTCTTGAACGGGATGGGTGCTTTGGAGAGGATCAGTGGATTGTCCTGCGAGGGATGTGATGCTCCTTGTGAGAAGGCATGTGTCCTGAATGCCAAATCCTATCCAGTCCGCATCAAATGGATATTGAATTCCCTCAGGGGTGGTGGGCGTGAATATTTCGAGGATCTGAAGGACAAGCAGGAGTCTGACCTTTCCACGGAAGTCTGCGGAGTCCCGCTCGAGAATCCGTTCCTTCTGAGTTCCTCAGTGGTGGCGAGCAGCTATGAGATGTGCGCCAAGGCTTTCAGTGCCGGATGGGCGGGAGCCAGTTTCAAGACGATCTGCAATTTCCCTCAGCACGAGGCTTCCCCGAGGTTCTCAAGCATATCCAGTCATTCCAATTCATTCTGCGGATTCAAGAACATAGAGCAGCTTTCCGACCACAGCGTGGAGGAGAACATGGAAGTATTCCGCCGCTTGAAGAAAGATTTCCCGACCAAGGTCATCATCGCATCGATTATGGGGCAGGACGAGGAAGAATGGACGACTATAGCCGCCAAGTGCCAGGATGCCGGCGCGGACCTTATCGAATGTAATTTTTCTTGTCCGAATATGGAGAACCGCGACCTCGGCAGCACGATCGGGCAGGATCCCGTCCTGGTGGAGCGGTTCACAGCAGCAGTCCGCCGCGGGACTTCTCTTCCTATCCTTGCGAAGTTGACTCCTAACGTCGCTGACATGGTTCCGGTAGCCTTGGCCGCCAGGAGGGGCGGTGCAAACGGCATCTCCGCCATCAATACACTATACAGCATTACGGGCGTCGATATAATGTCGTTCGTGACTGAACCGGAGGTCCATGGCCATACCATCGTCGGAGGCTATTCCGGCCAGGCGGTGAAGCCTATAGCCCTGCGGTTCATATCCGACCTTTCCCGCAGCCATGGCCTGAAAGGAATGTCGCTTTCCGGAATGGGCGGAATCGAAAACTGGTGGGATGCCCTTGAGTTCCTCGTCCTTGGTGCTTCCAGCCTCCAGGTTACCACTGCAGTGATGCAATATGGCTACCGTATCATCGAGGACCTGGTCTCCGGTCTGGATTATTACATGAGAGCGATTGGGTTCAGAAGTATTCCATCCCTGGTAGGCATAGCCAAGGACACCATCGTGGAACATGATGAACTGGAGAGGGATACGGTGCTTCTTCCACGTTTCAACCAGGAGCAGTGCATAGGATGCGGCAGATGTTCCATCGCCTGCTATGACGGTGGCCACCAGGCCATTGAATTCGACCTGGAGTCCCGCAAGCCGAAACTTATCGGATCCAAATGCGTAGGATGCCACCTATGCCGTCTGGTGTGCCCTAGCAAGGCGATCGGTGTGGCACCGAAGAGGATCAGCCGCAGGAACCCTTAGAAATCCAGGCTGGAGAAATACTCTTTCTTTTCTTCCCGGCAATAATCTATCGCCCTGTTGACATAATCCAGGAAAGGTTTCCCTGTCTTGAATATGGAAGCCAGCCGCCCGGCGAGGTCCGGAGCGAGCATGAACTTTTCGTCAGGGTATCCCACCAGGCAGAAGTTCTTGAGCTTGAGGAAACCGGCATCCGGACTGTCGGCCGGGAATCCTTTCGGGACGTTCTTCAGAGCCCCTTCGGTCTCGAGTCTCAGGCAAGGGTCGAGCCTTTCGATGATGCGCCGGAAGTCCCCGCCTCCAAGTTCGATATCCTCCCTTAATGTCTTTAGTACCCGTGGCTCCGTATAGTAGTTTCCTATCGCTATCAGATGGTTCCCTGAGCCATCGATGTGGAAATAGTAGCCGCTGTACCCGGATTTCTTCCCGCCCCTTGTGATGAATATGCCCATATGTGTCTTGTACGGGCTCTTGTCTTTCGAGAACCTCAGGTCCCGGTAAATCCTGTAGGTACAGTCGGGAACCGTAAGGGGACCGATGGTGTCGTCGAACCCACGGATTCCCTCTATCAGCTTCAACGTCAATGAACTGACGGTGGCCTTCGCAAGGAGGTATTCCTGCTTGTGGGCTTCGAACCATGGTTTTTCGTTGTTGAGGGACAGTTCCCTCAGGAAATCCATAACCTGTTTCATCGTAAATGACCTTGATGGTATCATACAAATATACGAAAAACCCTTTTCTTGTTATTTTCACTTTGATTACGTAAATTTGAAACGTTACAAACCGATGGGTAGGTTGAAGGACATAACCGTATCGGTATGGCGTTTCTACCGTGACGGCTTCAGGAATATGACCTGGGGCAGGCCCTTGGTGTGGCTTATCCTGCTGAAGGTATTCATTCTCTTCGCGGTCCTGCGTGTTTTCTTCTTCAAGCCGGCAATGAGCGGCATGACGGAAGAACAGAAGATCGAGACCGTGGCGGAGAGGATGACAGGACGGCCGTGATGCCATGGCACATGATTAATAACCAACCAATATGGATGTAGTAACTTGGTCGAGAATCCAGTTCGCGATGACGGCGGCTTATCACTGGCTGTTCGTCCCCTTGACTTTGGGGCTCGCTCTGGTGATGGCAGTGATGGAGACCATCTATGTCGTCAGGAAAGACGAATTCTGGAAGAAGGCTGCACGCTTCTGGATGAAATTGTTCGCAGTCAATTTCGCCGTTGGTATAGCCACCGGCATTATCCTTGAGTTCGAGTTCGGGACAAACTGGAGCAATTATTCCTGGTTTGTCGGAGATATGTTCGGAGCGCCTCTGGCCATAGAGGGAATCCTGGCCTTCTTCATGGAGGCGACATTCTTCGCAGTTATGTTTTTTGGATGGGACAAGGTTTCCAAGCGCTTCCATCTCGCTTCCACCTGGCTTACAGGCATCGGTGCGACGATTTCCGCTTACTGGATACTGGTGGCCAACGGATGGATGCAGAATCCCGTGGGCACCACGTTCAATCCTGATACCGTACGCAGCGAGATGGCTTCCGTCTCGGCTTTCTGGGAGGTCATCACAAATCCGGTGGCCGTGAGCAAGTTCTGCCATTCCGTAACCAGTGGATGGGTTACTGGCGGCATATTCGTGGTAGGTGTAAGCAGCTGGTATCTGCTCAAGGGCAGGCATCGCAAGTTCGCCCTTTCGAGCATCATCGTAGGTGGCTTGGTCGGTCTTGTCGGAAGCGGTGCCGTGATGCTTTCCGGCGATTCCTCCGGCGTCCATGCCGCAGAGTTCCAGCCTATGAAACTGGCTGCCGCTGAAGGACTCCGGGACGGAGGCAGGGGAGCGGCATTCACGATCGTCCCGGGAATCAAGGTCCCGAAGATGCTTTCAATACTGGCTACCCACCAGATTGACGGATACGTTCCCGGCATCAATGATATCATCAATGGATATACTGACAACGACGGGAACGTGGTTCCTTCGGTGAGCGAGAAGATCCGGATGGGACGTGAATCCCTGGACGCCCTTGCCAAGTACAGGAGCCTCAAGGATACGGATCCTGTGGCTGCAGCGGCTGCAAGGGCCGAGATGGAAGAGAACGTGCAGTATATGGGATATGGACATCTTGAGAAACCTGAGGATGTGATTCCTCCTGTGGGTGTGGTTTTCTGGGCTTTCCGTTTCATGGTCGGCCTGGGGATGCTCATGGCCCTTGTACTGCTCCTGACCCTGTTCTTCGCATGGAAAGACAAGTTGGCCGGGAAACGCTGGCTGCTATGGATAGCCATAATATGCATACCTCTTGTCTATATTTGCGGTCAATGCGGATGGATAGTGGCTGAGGTAGGTCGTCAGCCTTGGACAATCCAGGGCTTGCTTCCGGTCAACGTCGCGATCTCCAGCCTGAGCGCAGGCGCTGTCAAGACCACGTTCTTCGTATTCCTTGCAGTATTCGCCCTGTTCCTCGCGATAGAGATCCGGATCATGCTCGGAGCCATACGTAAGGGACCTGAAGTCGAACCTGAAAACAACTAAGCCATGTCATACGAATTCCTTCGACAATACTGGTGGTGCCTCATAGCCCTTTTGGGCGGCCTGCTCGTCGCATTGATGTTCGTACAAGGAGGTAACGCCCACTTGGGCAACCGTTCCTTGAACGACACTCAGAGGCGCATGATCCTAAACGCCACGGGGCGCAAGTGGGAACTTACCTTCACTACGCTGGTTACTTTCGGTGGTGCGTTCTTCGCATCCTTCCCGCTTTTCTACAGCACCAGTTTCGGCGGTGCATACTGGGTGTGGGTGCTCCTGTTGATTTCATTCGTATTCCAGGCTGTTGCGTACGAATTCCAGCACAAAAAGGGTAACCTGCTGGGAGAGAAAGGTTTTCGCATTGCGTTGATGGTCAATGGTATCTTGGCCCCGTTCCTGGTCGGAACGGCAGTCGGCACCTTCTTCACCGGATCTGACTTTACGGTGGACAAGCTGGCAATCACCGACCCTTCCGGCCCCGTGATCAGTACATGGGGCAACGGCTGGCACGGCCTGGAGGCCCTGGGGGATTACCATGCCGTTTTGCTGGGATGCACGCTTATGGTGCTTGCTGCCATACTGGGCTCCCTGTACATCCTGCACTGTGTGGATGACAAGGAAATCCACGGCAGTATGCGCCGGAGTGTGAAAGGCTTGGCCGGCCCTTTCCTGCTCTTTTTCCTGTTCTGGACCGCGATCCTGCTGGTGAGACCCGGATATGCCGTTTCCGACGCAGGTGCAGTAAGTATGGAAAGGTTCAAATATCTGCACAACCTGCTTCAGATGCCGGTGGTGCTTGTGATGCTGCTTGCAGGAGTGGCGCTTGTACTGGTGGGAATATGGAAGGGAGCCTTCACGAAGTCCCGCAGAGGATTCTGGTTCACAGCCCCGGGCACGGTCCTGGTCGTGATGTCGGTCTTCTTCCTTGCTGGATTCAACGGAACGGCGTATTATCCGTCCAAGACTGACCTGCAGAGTTCCCTGACCCTGGCCAACAGTTCTTCCAGCTATTTCACCCTGAAGGTGATGAGCTATGTCTCCCTGCTCATCCCGTTCGTCGTGGCCTACATCGCGTTCGCATGGAGAGCCATGGACAGGAAGGACATTACGCCTGAAGAAATCGACGGGACCATGGACAAATACTAGAAAGATATGGACGAAGTCAAAGTAATCGAGATAAAGAAAAGCATATTCGCGGAGAACGACAAGGATGCCGACGATTTGAGGAAGGAACTGAAGACCAGGGGAGTATATCTCCTGAACCTGATGTCTTCTCCCGGCAGCGGAAAGACCACGACCCTCGTGAGGACCATAAACCTTCTCAAGGACAAGATCCGCATAGCCGTCATGGAAGCGGACATCGACAGTGATGTCGATGCCGTGAAGATAAAGGAAGCCACCGGTATCAAGTCGATCCAGCTGCATACCGGAGGCATGTGCCATCTGGATGCCGGGATGACCAGGCAGGGCCTGGACAACCTTCCGCTAGGAGACGTTGACCTGGTGGTACTTGAAAACGTAGGCAATCTCGTCTGTCCGGCTGAATTCGACACCGGAAGCTGTAGGAACGCGATGATCCTTTCGGTACCTGAAGGAGATGACAAGCCGCTCAAGTATCCGTTGATGTTCTCCGTATGCGATGTGGTCCTGATCAACAAGACGGACGTCCTTCCGTATTTCGACTTCGATATGGACAAGTGCAGGGAATATATCCATATGCGGAACCCTGAAGCGAAGGTATTCCCTGTCTGCGCCAAGACCGGAGAAGGTGTGGACGTTTTCGCCGAGTGGCTGCTCGGAGAAGTCAGAACCTGGAAAAAATGATTTAATAGATTCTATATGCCTGAAATGTCGAGTAAGTTTGTCCCTAAGCACAAGGGGGACAAGAATCCTAACCCGAAACTCCTGAAGTTCGTCCGTCATGTCACGGACCGTATCCCCGGAAAAGTCAAGATGACGACAGATGCCCCTGAATACTGGGGCCTTGCGTGCATATTCGAAGACGAGATGGATCCGGTGATTCGCGAAGCGTCCCTCGACCTGCTTCTGGATATGCTGCCGGGGAATTTCTTCAAAGTGCGGAAACATCACACCTACAGTCAGTTGCATGAGATGAACGCCGCCAAGCATTACACCCCGGACGATGCCTCCCTGGACGATCTCCTGGACAAGCTGTCGTATTTCGGAATGCTTGAATACGACTATGGTGACAAATACACCAAGGACGGCCCGGTCCCGGGAACCACATATGAAAGGAAGGACCGCATCTACTGGGTGCCGATGTTCGTCCCAGGTTCCGCCGAATATACGAACATGAACACCGGGCTGATGGACAGGCATCCGGAGCTTGCGATGTTCTTCGAGAGGATGACCTTCCTCCCTCTTGAGAAGGTCACACCGATGGTGCCGATGGGCGGATCGGGTATCGGCATGCACGTCATACCCGTTGAGAAGGCGATTTCGATGGAGAACCAGTCCGTGGACATCGAGCATATTTCCTACTGGCTCAAGAAATACGAAGGCCACATCGGGGTTGGGATTTGTTCCTGCCGCTACGGCCGCAAGAAACTTGACGAGGGCTGTGCTGACGATTACCGTGACTGGTGCATCGGGGTGGGTGACATGGCCGACTATCTGCGCGAGACCGGCCGCGGCCACGATATCACCTATGATGAGGCAATGGCAATCCTTAAGAAAGCTGAGGACCACGGTTTCGTGCACCAGATCACCAACATCGACGGGGAAGGCAAGATATTCGCCATCTGCAATTGCAATGTCAAGATCTGCAACGCCTTGCGTACTTCACAGCTGTTCAATACGCCGAACCTTTCCCGCAGCGCATATGTAGCGGAGGTCGATCCGAAGAACTGCGTGGCTTGTGGAAGGTGCGTAGAGTACTGCCCGGCCGGAGCCGTCAAGCTCGGCCAGAAGCTTTGCACCAAGGACGGCCCGGTGAAGTATCCTAAGCAGGAGCTT
>Ga0256405_10010433_pt1 | contig 12275 bp, 10 predicted proteins | sample RumenRJG_02DNA_FD_189096 | JGI IMG/M metagenome (GOLD analysis project Ga0256405, IMG submission 189096) | Bovine rumen microbial communities from Lethbridge, Alberta, Canada - RJG_02 | ecosystem: Host-associated > Mammals > Digestive system > Stomach > Rumen | place: Canada: Alberta...
GACAGGCCCTGCCTGGCAGCCTGAGTTGGTGCGCCCTGCCAGGCGAACTGAGGGGATAATACTGGCTGCCCTACAGACGAGCTTACTATGGCTCTCCCTATACGCTATTTGTGCGGTGTTGCCTTAATATTGCGATATCTATGCAGAACAAAATCCGCCCCATTATCATTTACTTTTTCTCTAAAGAGATCAATTAATTTGCTATCCAAATTCCGTCCCCCTATGATGACTCTGATATTTCTCCGTACTTCTCTTCCAAAAGTTTTCCAACAAGGTAGTTATTCATTCTGTTTCCTACCCTGATGCATCTCTGAATATTCTCGTTATCCGCCCCAGCAAGAAAGATAGTCAAATAGCTGTCTGAGCCTCTCGCAGGTCATGCCAATCTGATGGAGCCGCTCCCGTTTTCATCATACGCGAACCGCATACTTCACGCGATTCCCATACTGCGTCGATTTGAGCAGTCCCAGCTTTTCAAACTTCAACACAAAGCTGCGGATCGTCGCGTAGGCGGCGTTCCCAAAGTCCTTTTCCAGCTGCTTGGTGGAAAACTCCGCGTCGCCATAAGCGGACAGGACAAACTCCCACAGTGATTTTTCCTTTTCTGTGACCTGCCCGTGGGACAAAGCCTCCTGGAATACGGCAGTGGTCCGCGCCGTGGGAAGCGCCCCGTTCAGCTTATGATATACATGTTCAATGAAGTAGACCAAAAACGGCGTCGCGTCCAGCATACCGCTGATCCTTGCGTTTTCTTCCACCAGCGTATAGGCGTCATAATACCCCTTGCGGCTTTTGTTGATATACTCAGAGAGCGGCACAAACAGCGCCGAGGAATACCCTTGCTGCACCAGATACCACAAATGCATCAGCCGCGCCATTCTGCCGTTGCCGTCAAAGTATGGGTGCAGATACGCCATGTAGAAATGGATCAGCGCCGCTTTCAGCAGATCGTTGATCTCGGATTCTTCATGGATAAACGCAACCAGCTCTCCCATGCGCTCCGGTAACGCCTGCCAGGGAAGGCCCGTGTGCTCCACCTTTGCGCCGACCACATACACGCTGTCATGCCGGTAGAAATGACCGGGCAGCAGCCGATCCTCCTCGGGGAGATAGGCTCCGATGGCCATTTCATAGAGCTGGTGAATGGTTTCCTCGGTGATTTGATTCGCCGGGTCGCTGATGAACTCCAGTCCCTTTTTCATGCCAAAAATGCGGTTTTCGCTTTCGTCTGTGGGCGCAAGGCCGGAAAAGATCTTGCGGACGCTGTCGCGGGTGAAGTCCACCTGCTCAATAGTGAAGGTGGAAACGATCTCCTCCTCCATAGCCTTGACACCGTAAAGCTGTGTGCTGTTCTGCGGCGTCAAAAGCACTTTGGCAGCGGAAAGGCGCACCTGCGCAATGCTGCTCAGATAGACAATGTTCTGCCCGGAGAAATCCTTGAGCGGCAGCGAATGATAGAAGCCGTTTTTCAGCAGTTCCGTGAACTCTTTGATGTCGGCCTGCGGGAATTTATAGCCGAGTTTTCTCAAATCCAGAACATTTTTATCGGACAGCATCTTGGTAAACAATGCGGCATCCATGAAAGCACCTCCGCTCCTGATTGCAATTAGTATCAACAAGTATCAGTATAGCGGAGTGTGCCCAAAATTACAAGAGTGAAAACAGGTTTTTGATAATTTTCAATGTGTCTCCTTAAATCAGTCTGCCAGCGTCTGCTCCTTCCACCATGGTCTCTGCGGCGTTGCGTCATACCCTGCGGTCTGCTCCGCCTCCGCTTTGGCGGCACGGATGGCCTTCTGAGCGGAGAGCCACCGGCCGTAAGCCCCGCCATACAAGTCCCTTTTCAGCTTCCGCAGCGCGGCCTTGTACGCCTTCTCCGCGCCGCTGGGGCCGTTGTAGTTGAGCCGAATGGCCAGCTCCTGAAAGGTCATGCCAACCTCGTCCGGCTGACCGATGCCAAGGTAGCTTCGCACCAGATTCAACTCTCTGGGCGTCAGCACCTCATCCAACCGCTGCATCAGCAGCGTCCGACGCATGAGACGGTCATAGGCCACAGCGGGATCGCCGCCGCAGTTGACGGAGAACACATCGTCACCTAACTGCCGGACGCAAAACAGCGTCCGGTATTCTTTTATCAATGCCCCAGCTACCTTGGCAGATACATTTAGTTCTCCGCACACCGCCTTGACCAACTCAGCATCAGATGCGTCCCATCCCTCGGCACAGAGGTATGCCACCCGGCGCAGTTGATTGTACCGGCTGATGGGAATGGACAGAGAGGAAGAATACTGCGCGGCGTAGTCCATCATCGCCGCTTCCATTGCAGGCGTCGCATAGGTCAGCAGCTTCGTTCCGTAGACAGGATCAAAGCGCCCCGCCGTGTCCAGCAGTGCCAGCGCCGCCTCCTGCTTCAAATCCTCCATCTCACACCACGGCGTGTACGCCCGCGCCAGTTCAGTGAGGTAACCCTCGTTCTGTGAGATAAGCCGCTCCGCGGCGTTTTTTTCTCCGGCTTGTATTCGCAAAGCCAGCTCTTCGTTGCAGGGGCTATCTCCTGCAACGGTGTACATATTTTTCGTCACAGGAACGCCCCTCTTCCTCATTTCAGCCGTTTTTCCGCCTCCGCGTAAATGTGTTCCAATTCCATATCCCGCGCATATCCGTCAGCGGCGTAGTCATTGTTCATCAGCGCCTTGTCCCGGTAGTTCCCCGCCAGACAAAGCGCCTCCTGTCTTAGTTCGTCGGAGATCTTTCCCCGCCAGTGATGCTTGCGGATGGTGTCGGTGCGGGTATTGAACAGGCGGTAGACCGGGTGCTGCTTGTTCTGCTCCTTCTGGTGCTTCATCGCGCCGTACTGCCGACAGGTATAGCGATTGTCCTGCGGTGCGACGCCGTCGCAGTATTTGGGGGTGTGACCGTTGGTGGTCAGAAAGTATCTCCCGCAGCCTTGGCACTGGCTGGGTGCGTGGCCGTGGTGCAATCCGTTCATCAGGTCATAGGTGTAAAAATCTGTGAGCCGCAGGAAATATACCCGCTCCACAAACACCATTTCTTTTTCGTTTTTAGGACTGCGGGCAAACACATAGGTGGACGTTAATTCTGGATACACAGAGAACGGCTCTATATCCCGATCCCAACTTTGCAGTTCCCGCAGTTCATCCCAAAATTCTTTACTGCTGAAGCAGTCATGCACGGCCATGGCAAAATAAGTTTCGTTCCGCTTTTTCAGACGGCGCAGATAATCCAGTTCAAAGAAACGGCCAGCCGCAATGAAGTGCAGGATCGCCATCGGGATGCGCGTGATCGCGGCGCAGAATATCAAAAATTCCTGTTGAAACTCTGAGTTCGGTGTGCGTATTTTGGAAAGGGCATTGTCATCAAACAGGATATCGATTCGTCGCAGTTCTTTTTCGGGGTTGCTATAGCAAAAGGGTGGGTACTTCCAGATCTCTTTTGTCAGATAAATCATTCGCTCCCGCAATACGGGGAGCACTCGAGCCGCTTCCACATCACTGCCCTGTATGACTACCGGAAAAAGAAAGGTGGGTGCTCCGCCAGCCTGTATCAGTTCCTTCAAATCATCTTCGGAAATGTTTAAAATGGACGCAGCCATAAATCCCGCAGGGAACTCCTGCTCCTGATAAAAAACTTTGTCATTCCAAATGTCGACTATAATCTGAGCAAAGTTATTGTTCTGCTGTATTCCCAGCGGCATAGCATCGCCCTCCTGTCCCATATCTGTTTTACGGCTGTCCGGTGATATTCTCATTCTATCAAAAAATACAGAATAATCAAGTGAAAGGGTTAGAGCCTCGGCTGCAGCGAGATCTCTGCCCTTATCCTTTTATCTGGAGGAAACGAAATTGAAAAAAGAAAACCGATTGCTGACCATCGATGGTGAAACGCTGATGAGTCAACCGCTCACACCGCTGAACTTTGTGGTGGATACGTTGCTGTCCCAGGGCCTGCACATCCTCGCCGGCTCACCCAAGGTGGGAAAGTCATGGCTGGCGCTGTGGCTGGCAGTCATGGTGGCGAAGGGCGAAGCCGTCTGGGGCATGGGCGTGAAGCAGGGCACCACGCTCTACCTCTGCCTGGAGGACTCCACCCTCCGCATCCAGAACCGCCTGTTCGAGATCACGGAGGACGCCCCAGCCAACGTCCACTTCACCACCAACAGCGACACCCTCGGCAAGGGTCTGGAGGAACAGCTCTGTTCGTTCCTCTCTGAGCACCCCGACACGGTGCTTGTCATCATCGACACACTGCAAATGATCCGCGGTGCCGGTTATGACAACACCTACGCAAATGACTACCGTGACCTCTCCGTGCTGAAGCACATCGCGGACACTCATGGCATCGCCATTCTGCTAATCCACCATCTGCGGAAGGAGCTTGCCGACGATGTGTTCAGCCGCATCTCCGGCACAACGGCCATCAGCGGCGCGGTGGATTCCAGCTTCACGCTCATCGAGGACAAGCGCGGCAGCTGCAAAGCGACGCTCTCCTGCATCGGGCGTGACATTGAATATCGTGAGCTGACGCTGGAGCGCAACGCGGAAAATGTGTGGGAACTGGTGTCGGACAGCCGGACGCAGCCGGAGCTACTGGGCGGCCGGATCGTCATTCTTCTCTCTGAGCTGATGCGTGACCGCACGGAATTTATCGGCACTCCCACGGAGCTGTCCGCGCAGATCGACCCTGCGGGCAGCGAGGGCATCACGCCGAAAAAGGTGTCTCGTCTGATCCTGCAAAGCGTTGCCGCACTAAGCAAAATCGGCATTTCCGCCGTGGTGCGCCGCAGCAACGGAAAACGGCTTATCGAACTGCGCCGTGCCGAAAGTGACGATGCACAGGGTACCCAAGCTGTTGACCCTATCGACCCTGCCGATGTCTCAGGCGGTGAAAACGCCCCGTATTTCGGCGTGTGAGCCGCTGTGTGCGCGGTTAGGGGCTGGGGTGGCATGTGTGCCCGACGAGGGAATATTCGGCCCACACTGGGCGGATTCTGGGGCGGCATAAAAACGGCAAATAAGCCGCCGTAACTCCTGCGCGTCCAGTGTTTCAACGGCATGAAGCACACGCCGAGGGTAGTGATACCACCCCCGCATAGAGGTGCCAAAAAAGCACTGTGTGCAGGAGTGAACAGCGCGTCCGTTGGCGCGGAGCACCCACTCTGAGAAAGCCGTTTTTCTGCCGAAATAAACCCCGCGCGGGGTTGTTCCGACACAGACACAGCGGTCGGAGGGTAGTGATATCACCCCACACGTGGAAACACCGAAATAGCGCTGTGTGCAGGCGAAATAATCCCTTGAAACCAGATGAAGAAACATTTCATTTCTCTGCCACAGATGGAGAATCCCTCTGCGTAAGCCGTTATTTCCGATAGGCGCAGAGAGTTCATGTTACGGGAGTCTAATCACCTCCCTTGGAGGTGGCCAGCATCGCATTTGTCTGGTCTGCGGCAAAGCCGCTGCCCTGCCAAATGCACCGGGCGGGCGGAAGCCCTGCACCCACTTTTAGCTACGATTGGAGAAAAACATGAAAAAAGATATTAAATTCAGCACGCGCATGGCGTCCGCCGACCGTGAGAAGATCAAGGCACTGGCGGCGAAGGCCGGAATGTCCATGAGCGACTATGTCACCGCCTGCTGTCTCGGCAAGCGGATCGTTGTCATCGACGAGCAGAAGGAGCTGCTCCGCCAGCTCAAGGGCATCGGCAGCAACATCAACCGCCTCACCGTTCTTGCCAACATGGGCAAGGTGCAGGTCATCGGTCTGGAAAGAGCTGCCGGTGAGTTGTCCGCGGTCAGTGCCGCCCTGCGGTCAGTCTTGGAAGGGCGGTGAGCCGTATGGCCATCGCACATTTCGTGAACTACAAGCGGGGCACACAGTCCCGCGCCGCCATGCGCGGCGTGATGCTCTACGTCATGCAGGAGAAGAAAACCGCATGGGAGGGCGCGCCGCTCATCAGCGGCATCAACTGCCAGCCCCAAAGCGTCTACGATGATTTCATCAATACAAAGCTGCTCTATCACAAGGACGGCGGCGTGATGTTCTACCACATGGTACAAAGCTTTCCGAAGGGCGAAGGCGTCGATCCACGGCAGGCTCACGAAGCCGCGCGGCGGCTGGCGGGATACTTCGAGGGCTGCGAGGTGCTTGTCTGCACCCATGTAGACCGGGAACACATCCACTCCCACTGCGTCATCAACTCCGTCAATTTCGATACCGGCAAAAAGCTGCACATGGCGAAGGAACAGATCCAGGAACTGATGCGGCGCAATGACATGATCTGTCAGGAGATGGGCCTGCCGGTCTTTGACGCGCCAACGCAGCAGACCCGCGGCATGAGCGGTGCGGAGTATCACACGGCGCTGAAAGGTCAAAGCTGGAAGCTGCGGCTCATGAACACTATTGATGAGTGCATGAAATATGCCGCCGATAGGGACGCCTTCATTTCCCTGATGGCATCCGAGGGCTACGCCGTCCGCTGGGAGAGCGGGCGCAAGTACATCACCTACACCACGCCGGAGGGCATGCGGTGCCGCGACAGAAAATTACACGAGGAAAAGTATTGCAAGGAGGCCATGGAATATGAATTCAGAATACGGGCAGAGCTCGTCAAGAGAAAACTCCGTCGAGCAGCGGAAACCGATGGAGGAATTGAAGCGGATGAATCAGCCGAGCAGCGCGCCGCAGAATACGCCGCAGACGATACAGCCCATCGTGATCCAGTGCGAGCTGCCGCAGACGCTGAACAAGCTGACAAAACAGGCGGATGGGATGAACTGGGAACTGGAGGAAATTCGAAAAACACTGCCAGAACTGAAGCCGTACATCGATCTGACACCGGTGCAGAACACACTGGTCGAGATACAGAAATCGCTGACAGAGATGAACAGACTGCTGGAACGGGTTGGGAATCTGAGCGAGAAATATTCCTCCAAGTGGATCGACTGGCTCCCGGACTTCAGCCTGCTGGTGGCCCTCAAATGGATCATGCTGGTGCTGATCCTTGGCACGGCGGCACTGGCGGGTTGGTATGGCGCGGCGGCGATCCGCGGCATATTCCTCTGATCCCCGCCGTGGCCGGACTGACCGCTGTGGGGACATTGATGGATGAGGATGAGGACGCCGAGGAAAAGCGGAGGCGCATGGAGGCGAAAATCGCCGCCGAAAACTTCGGCGCGGTGATCGGCTTCGCCGCGGGCGCGGCGCTGGCTGTGAAAGAAAAATTGGATGAGCAGGCTGCGCAGGAAAAACAGCAGCAGACCATGGGAGGGTTCTAAAAATGGCAAGCATCAAAAAATTGGATGAGCGGCGATATAAGATCACCGTCAGCAACGGCTACCGGCCCAACGGCAAAAAGATCAGCAAGGCAAAGACCATCCAAGTCCCGCCCGGTGTCCCCAAGCGCGGCATCGGGCAGTATGTCGCCCACGCCGCCGAGGAACTGGAGCGCAGCTTCAAGACCGGCTACGCCGAGGACGGCGAAATGGCCTTTGAGGAATTCGCCTCCCGCTGGCTGAAACGGCAGACGAAATATGCCCCCAGCACCATCGCTGCATATCGGCGGATGCTGGAGGTGGTGTATCCCATAATCGGCGGCATCCGCCTCAACAAGCTCCGGCCGATGGCGCTGGAAAATATGCTCTCTGCGCTGCGCAAGCGCAAGCATCACGGAAAGCTCATCAACGAATCCACCGCGCAGCGGTACCTCTCCGTGGTCTCCGCCGTACTCAGCGACGCCAAGCGCAACGAGATCATCGAGAAGAATCCCGCGCGGATGTTAGACCTGCCCACACCGCAGCGCATGGTGCAGCGCATCCCCACGCGAAGCGAGGTGGAGAAGCTGCTGGACACGCTGGCAAAGGAGCCGCGGCACTACCGCCTGTTCTACCTGCTCTCCATGTACACCGGCTGCCGCCGGGGCGAGCTGTGCGCTCTGCAATGGTCGGACTTCACCGGCACGCAGAACGGTCTGCTGCTCACCGTCAGCCGCTCCCGCAGCAGCGTTCCCGGCAAGGGCATCGTGGAGGGTTCTACCAAAAACGGCAAGAGCCGTGAAGTCTACCTCTCCTCTGACCTGCGGGGCATCCTCCTCGCCTACAAGCGCCGCAAGCAGATGGAGGCGGACAAGCAGCGCCGCAAGCTCAGTCCCTATCTCTTCACTGACGAGCAGGGGCAGCTCATCCACCCGGACACCTTCACCAAGCGACTGCGGAAGATCTATGACGCCATCGGCTTTCCGCGGGAGTACCACCTTCACACTCTGCGGCACTACTTCGTGACCTCGCTTCTGCACTGCGGCGTGGACAAGCAGACGGTGGCAGACCTCGTGGGGCATGCGGACACCGGCTTTCTGGAGCGTACCTACTGCCATCCCCAGCAGGCGCAGAAGGAGCAGGCGGCAGACTCCATGCGCACCATGCTCCGTCCGGACGGTGGACAGATTTTCAATCTCGCCGCCTGTTCTCCGAAACGGCACAGCGCATGATTGTTGTCATTATAGAAATAAATCGATTCAGTATCAGTCATCAAGATAGTGGTTTTCACTTTTCAAGGTGTAGATGTACATTTTCTCTCAGTTTCAATCATTTATGCGAAAAACGCCCCAGAATCGCTCGGAGCATACCATGGTGGGTAATGGTACCACTCTGGTGTCTAAGCGATTCTGGGGCCGAGTTCTATTGATCCATTATAAATTACTTGATCGCGAAAATAGGTGTAAGAACCGGATCGTTTCTGTTTAACACCTGTCTCTGCCGCACGGCTTCAATGAGAGGTAAAAACACGCTCACCATTACGATCTGCCCATCTGGCGTTGCGCCGGAATCCAAAATGGACGCCACAAAGCGGTTCCGTTCTGTTTCACGCAGTTTCCTGTCTTCCAATGTCTCCTTGACAGCCTCGATCGCCCGCAGAACGCCTTGAATGGTCATTGGCATTTCATATTGCTCGGTGATATGGTCTGCATAAAAGCGGCAGTCATACAGGGGATGCAGGACGTCCTTTGGACAGACAGAGGTCAATTCATCGTACACAGCGTATAAATGATCCAAATGCAGCTGCAGCGGATCTACTGAAAGTATGTCGCAGCCGTCTGCCCGGCGATTAGATCGGCTGTCTCCAGTTGTGATTGCCCTTTGTGAAAAGTGGCCCATAAAAACCTCCCAATATTCGCTTGATCAAAAGCCGTTTTGCTCAGCCGCCTTTTTGAATACCGCCTCAGTTTCTTTTGGCGCATGGATCGCATACCAAACAAGTCTGGCCAAACAGTCAGCCATAGCCGCGCCATGTCCCCGTGGGAATAGGTACTCGATTTTTCGGCAGCTTTCAAGGAACCAATCTTCCGCGCCGCAGGCCTGCAAGGCATCCCAATGCCGCGGCAGAAAACAGGTATCAGGCGGAGTATGACGCTTTGCGGAGGCCTTCCCGATGCGGACATATTCCATGATCTCAAAAGCAGTCTCATAAGGACAGCCACGGCGAACCAGGTAATCTAACACATCTTCTCTGCAGCAGAGAACTTGACTTGGCGTAATCAGCCCTTGCTCCAGAGCTTCTTTTGCATGGTCGAACCATCCTCCCGCGTTGCGGGCAAGATCCCAGATGCGGTAGAGATCCTCATAACCGCGAAGCGGCATGGAGCGGAAAATGCTGGGCATAAAATCTTCTGCACCGTCATCAAACAGTGCCCTGCTTTCAACCAATTCGCTTTTACGGTGAGGACTGATCCCAAATATACAGCAAGACAGTTCAACACTTGTTCCCTTTGACGCCGGATCGTTGACAGCTTCTGCGAGCGCGTCATAGATCTCCTGAGAATAGACAGAAATCGAAGATGTGGGTATCCCTGTTACAGTTTCGCAGTCCATCAGCAGTTCAAAGCCGCAATGATCGATGATCAATATGCGCGGCAGCGTGCGTAAGTTCCACAGATCAAGCAATGTGTGATAATGATCCCCGCTTTGCTGGCTCACTGGCAGACAAGGCAGCCGTTCCAAATGATCGCTTGGAAAAAGGCACCTCAAATATAAAGACGGATCCCGCGTTTGCCCTCGTATATGCTGCGAAATACAAGAAAAGAACGCCCCATTGCCTCGAAAACCGCCGATCTCAGGTCTTTTTTCCAAATAGGCGTTTGCAACATCATCCGCGGATGGTATGGGTGATGGATCCTCGGTATTCAAAGATGCCGGTTGCAGGATCACCGCGTTTTTATAGGAATCAAGTTTCTCTTGAAGGAATCGACTTACCTTATCAGTAACACGAAATTCAATGTTTCCACCATTGCATAGGACTCCACGCAGAGCTTTTGCGGGCAGATCAATACCAGATACCGAAACAGGCTGCCCACAGTGAGGGCAGTTGACCACCGTGCCAAGAGGCAACTGGATCTCCTCCCAGTATCCGCAGGCTGAACACCAGATATGACGGGGCATTGGGTCTGGAGTGGACAGTCCCCAGAGATGAAGAAGTTCAGAATTTGCCGCCACACCGGAGAGAAGCGCGGAACACCATGCACCATGGGTAGTGTCCGCAAGTGTCAATAAATAGGAAAAAATTGGCGCGGCATGATATTTGTCGATCAAGGCCACCTCTGTCTCGACCCGGCTTTTCACAGCCGCAGGGCACATCGTTCCAAACCTTTTCTTCAGAGTTTCCTCTGCAACCTCTTGCAGCTTAGGCATCAACGCTTGATGCCACTGGATCTGCCCCTCGGCCAGTACATCGCTCAAGGGGGGGATGTCTTCGATCTGCTCCAAGATCTTCGCCGGCGCGTCAAAGACAGCATTGTGGGCAATGCCTCTTTCACGAGGCAGAACATACAGTGTTTCGATCTCCTCTTCCAGTTCAGAAGCCGATCTCCAATATGCAGGGTTCGCGTCAGTGAGATAGTATTCATTCAGGGCGCGGTAGGCATGATATTCACTCGAGTCGGCTTCATCATTTAACACCGCATACTGAACAGCGCACAAGGGGATCTCATGCGTCTGCGCGAGCTGGAAGATCTCCGCGGAAATATCGTAGGGCTCCGGTGTAAATTCGATATAGTCATAATCCCGTATGATCTTATCCAGATACCGCTGGCCTCTTCTATGCTGCAATGCCCGGATGAGCTGTCCATTGTGTGCTGCCGCCCCCATTAAAGTACCGTCTCTGTGGGCATCCAGCTGTTTTCGGGTCACAGCGCATCCCAGCAGCGGCTCGTTTTTATACAGCAGCTCTGCCAGACGAAAAATGTTGTTGCGGCCCACAAGATTTTTGGACAGCAAAACCACATCGTATCGGTCTTCATTGTCTATGCAGCTGATCGTGATGCCATAGATGATACGGATATGCCGCTCAGAAAGCTCACGCTCTGCCGCGCTGTAAGAATAAACTGAGTTCAGATCTGTGATCGCTACTGCTGCACAGTCATGTTTTTTGGCTGTTTTCGCAATGTCCCATTCAGACAAGCATGATAGATTTTCAGAAAATCGGCTTTCGGTATGTAATTCGATCCTACCGTTCATCATCGTATTCCTCCATTATGATCTGATTCAGGTAGAATTGCAGATCCCGGCGATTTGCCCCTTGCGCCATTGCATAGTGATACAATTCATTCAGCCGTTCGGACAAGTATTTTCCCTCTGAGCCGCTCTGCACAGGCGGATATTTGGAAACTTTTTCTACGTTTGCCCGATAGGCTCGATTCACCTGTGCCCAATGGGAGCGCAGCTGCTGAAGCTGCTGCGTCTGCCACTGTGTTGGTTCTGCCCTGTCCAGACCGGAACCGGCAAAAACCTGCTCCAATATGGACAGCTGTTCCAGCACAAAAAGCATCATTTGTTCTCGGACTTGGGGATCTGATCGTTTTGCGCAGTCCAGTAATGATTGGATACGTTCCAGAATGGAAATGCATATCTCCGCGTCACGCAGGTCTTTCGATTGCTGTTCTGTACGAACTTCAGCCATAGCGGCGAAATTTTGCAGGATCAGATTTCGTTTCTGAGCGAGTTCACGGCTCCGGGCTGCCGGCATGGGTGCGTCCGGCGACGTCAGAAATATCTCCGTTTCACATCCGGACGGCTCAAAGGAAAACACCTGTCTGCCATGGATTTCAGCGGAAAACATGGGACGATCACACCATTGCTCTACCTTTTCTAAGGCAACACCGCACAAATAGCGTATAGGGAGAGCCATAGTAAGCTCGTCTGTAGGGCAGCCAGTATTATCCCCTCAGTTCGCCTGGCAGGGCGCACCAACTCAGGCTGCCAGGCAGGGCC
>Ga0256405_10010434_pt1 | contig 12275 bp, 10 predicted proteins | sample RumenRJG_02DNA_FD_189096 | JGI IMG/M metagenome (GOLD analysis project Ga0256405, IMG submission 189096) | Bovine rumen microbial communities from Lethbridge, Alberta, Canada - RJG_02 | ecosystem: Host-associated > Mammals > Digestive system > Stomach > Rumen | place: Canada: Alberta...
AGGGCTGATCCAAACTAGGAGAACTTGACGAGGTATTATCGAGTCTAGTTCGAGTGTTGTTCTGGATCGTGCGCAGCACGAGAGCAGAACTTCCTTATTAGCAATACGGATCATTAGATAATTTCAGTGTTCGGTTTTGAAGGTACATACTTCAAAATGGCCCGGTGGCTCAGCTGGTTAGAGCGCCGCCCTGTCACGGCGGAGGTCAGGGGTTCGAACCCCCTTCGGGTCGCTCAATTTCATATTTTAGTTTGACCGGGGTCTTAGCTCAGCTGGGAGAGCATCTGCCTTACAAGCAGAGGGTCACAGGTTCGAGCCCTGTAGGCCCCATTTTTAAACTAATTACACATTCGAGTGTAAGCCGATGTGGCTCAATTGGCAGAGCAGCTGATTTGTAATCAGCAGGTTAACGGTTCGAGTCCGCTCATCGGCTCTATATGGATGGCTTCCCGAGTGGCCAAAGGGGACAGACTGTAAATCTGCTGCAATTTGCTTCGGTGGTTCGAATCCACCGCCATCCATTTTTTGTTGCAATAAAGCAACAAGAAAAGTATTCGTACGAGGTACGGATTTATAATGACGCGGGGTGGAGCAGTCTGGAAGCTCGTCGGGCTCATAACCCGAAGGTCATAGGTTCAAATCCTGTCCCCGCTACTATATGCCTAGATAGCTCAGTTGGTAGAGCAGAGGACTGAAAATCCTCGTGTCGTTGGTTCGATTCCGACTCTAGGCATCTTTTTTATTAATCTCAGCGTGATGTGATCGCTGGGATTTTTTTATTGCCACTTTGCTATGCTATAATTCTCTTATCAACACTTATGAGGGCATGATAATGAGAGATAATAAACGAAAGTTTGTAGCAATAACTCTGACTATAGCTTTATTAATTTCTGGATGTGGCAATTGGAATTTTAAAACTCCGGATGATATAGAAGATCAGGATGCAGCAAGTACAACAATTGAAGAAGGAAAATACCCGGTAACATGGAATCTTTCATCTGTTTACTCTGGAGAGGAGGAATGGATGAAGGATTATGACAAAGTTTTGGACATGTATAAAGGGTATGACGAATTCAAAGGTAAGCTCAATACTCCTGAAGTGATAAACGATTATTTCAACTATGCATACTTTGGGGAACTGACAAAAACACAGGAAAAACTTGGAACCTACGTTAATCTTTTAGGGTTATTAGATACGACGGATCCGCTTTATAAGAGGCTGTCATCAAAATATAATGAGCTGCTAAATAAAGAGGACGAGTACAACGGATTTGCTGACGATGAATTATTCTCCCTGTCCTTTGAAGAGAGAAAAGAGATTTTCTCAGATCCGATATTTAATGATGATACCAGGTGGCTTAGCAGATATCTTACAGAAGACTTTACCCCTCTTTCAGATGAAGAAGAAGATATTATCTTTAATCTATCCAGGGGCTTGGGATATGGTTCCTACACATATGACATATTAAATAATGTTGAGCTTCCTTATCCTGATATAACCATGCCAAATGGTGATGAGGATATTCTTGATGACGAGCTGTACCTGGAGATTTTGGGAAATCCAGACTATAGCCATGAATTCAAGGAAACAGCTCATAAGCTTTTCTACTCAAGATATGCAAATTTTGCCAATACGTTTGCAGCTCTTTTGGAGCAGAATTGTAATGAAGCGTATTCCTATGCAGTTATTGATGGATATGGTTCAACAAAGGAATCAGAACTTGATAGTTATGGGCTGACAACGGATATTTATGATATGCTCATGGATGCAGCCCACAAAAACATGGATGAGCAGCACAGATATTATGAATTACATGCCAAGGCATGTGGTCTTGAAAAGCAGCATGTACAGGATCTTTTCATTGTTCCATCTAATTTCCAGAGAGGGAAGACATCCTATGATGATGCCGTGGATGAGGTGACAAGAGCTCTTTCTGTTCTTGGAGATGATTATGTCGCACATTTTACAAAAATGGTAAACAGTGGCCAGGTAGATGTGTATCCAACAGCGACAAAGAAAAGCGGAGCAGCTGAAAACACCTATAGTTTGGAATATTTACCCTGGGTGTACTTTAATTACAAAGGATATTCGGATGATATTTCCACAATAGCCCATGAAATGGGACATGCGGTTTACGACATGTATTCTGTGGAAAACCAGTATCCAAAATATACACAGCCTACTATCTTCACCCACGAGGTTGCATCCACCACAAATGAGCTTTTGTACTACAGCTACATGATAGACAACGCAAAAGACGATGAAGAAAAGCTCTATTACCTGGACAATGCAATCAACATGTTTACAGGAACTTTTTTCAGGCAGATGATGTACTCTGAATTTGAGGATTACATGTACGATGTCGTGGAAAATGGCGGCTCTTTAGATGCAGAAGAAATGAAAGAAAAATGGCTGGAGCTGAGTGAACTTTACAGAGGGGACTCTGTTGAGTACTACCAGGAAGATGGCTACTACTGGGCAAAAGTAAGTCATTACTATACGCCATATTATGTATATCAGTATGCGGCAGACATAGCCTATGCTGCATCCATTGCACAGAGGATCACAAGTGGGGATAAAAAAGCGCTAGATGACTATATCGCATTTTTAAAGCTTGGGGATTCAATGTCTCCAACAGAGCTTCTAAACGTCGCTGGCGTAGATCCGCTATCTGAAAAGACTTATGACGACGCTATGGAGTTTTATAAAGAGCTCCTTGATGAGTATGAAATGCTGATAGAAAACAGGTAAAGATTTTACTTAGAATTTTCAGGTTTTTTATACTTTATTATTCATTGTATGTTATCATGAAGACACTTAAATAATGCTATCATTGGAAATTATGCGCCAGCGCCTGGAGATAAGTATGCATCATTTAGATGAAGAAGAAAAAGAGATCATTAAAAAGTTTCTGGATGTGAAAGGCTACGATCCAAATGCTTTTGATCCTGATCTACTTAACGAACTGGAAGCAGATAAAGAGTATCAGCACGTACTGACAGAGTACGGAGCAGATATTTTAGGCTCAGATAACTATGTAAAGTTAAAGAGTTTTATTCAGCATGGAAATGTTACTGTATTTGAACACAGTATCCATGTGGCTTTGTGTGCTATAAAGCTAAATAGAAAAATGGGAGTTGGCGGAAGAGAGCGCGAGATAGTAAGAGGAGCTCTGCTGCACGACTATTTCCTCTATGACTGGCATGATGGAGAGGCTCCAGGGAATATTCACCCCAAGCTCCACGGATTTTATCATCCAGGAATAGCCTTAAGAAATGCCACAAGAGATTTTGCATTATCTGAAAGAGAAAAAGAAATAATAAGAAAGCATATGTGGCCACTTACAGTGAAACCACCGCGCTGCAGAGAAGCCTGGGTTGTGTGCATGGCTGACAAATATGCTTCAACACTGGAAACCTTAAAGCTCAAGAAGGGAAAGATAAGAGTCAATTATGCCTGATATTTACCAGGAATTAATGAAACTGGCTGATAGTGGTATGTATCCGCTTCATATGCCAGGACATAAAAGGAACTTAGAAAGCACCCCGTTAAAGGGTGCTTTTCGCTGTGATATAACAGAAATAGATGGATTTGATAACCTTCATGATGAGAACGGGATAATACTTGAGGCAGAGAAAAGAGCTAATGATCTCTATGGGGCGGATGAGACATATTTTCTGGTAAATGGCAGCACAAGCGGAGTTTTAAGCGCCCTGTCAGCTGCAGTGCCAGATGGTGGAGTGGTCCTGGCCGCAAGAGGAAGTCATAAGTCTTTTTACCATGGGGCATACTTAAGGCACCTGGACATAGAATATCTGCCAGTTAAGATGATAGATAAATATGGCATTTTTGATGGATACAGTGCAGAAGAAGTTGAAAATGCACTAAGTGAGCTTGGAAGAATGCCAGATGCGGTTTTCATCACGTCGCCAACCTATGAGGGAAAGTGCTCAGATGTTAAAGGCATTTCGAAGGTCTGCCACAAAAGAAATATTCCCCTGATAGTAGATGCTGCACATGGTGCACACTTTGGACTTGGGGAGGGTCTTCCCGAAAGCGCAGTTACAGCTGGAGCAGACATAGTGATCCATTCCCTTCACAAGACGCTGCCATCAATGACGCAGACTGCCCTTATACATGTAAGTGGTGATATTGTATCCAAGGCTCTTTTAAAGAGATTTCTTAGAATATATCAGTCAAGCAGCCCGTCCTATGTGCTTATGTCATCAATTGATCTGTGTATAAAAGAGCTTATGGAAAAGAAAGATCAGTATGTTAAAAAGCTCTTGGAATATAGAAAGAGACTGGACCAGGGCACAAAAGACTGCACAAAAGTACGGATAATTGGTACAGATGAGCTTGAAGATCCGTCAAAAGTGCTTATTTTCGTGGATTCTGAGGAAATGACAGGTCACGAGTTATATGATATACTTCGTGAGGAATATGGACTGCAGCTTGAAATGGCAGGAGAGAGATACGGACTTGCCATTATTACAGGTTGGGATACAGATGAGGGTATAGAGAGGCTACTTGGAGCAGTCTGCGAAATAGACAAAAGACTTGAAGGAAGTAAGGCACTTAAAACTGGCAGTTTAGTAAGAAGCTTACTCCCCAAAAAAGAGATGCCACTATATAAGGCATGGGATCAGGATACTGAGGCAGTCCTTCTTGAGAATGCCAGAGGCAGGATTGCAGGAGATTTTGTGAACCTGTATCCGCCAGGAATTCCAATGATAGTTCCAGGAGAAGTGATAGATGAGCGTCTCATAGAACAGATAAGAGGGTGCATAGACCAGGGACTTAATGTCCAGGGCATTTCAGATGCCAAAACAAGCGAAAATAAGGGTATAATAGGAAAGAGAGAGATTACATGCGTAAAACAAAAATAATTTGCACAATAGGACCTGCAAGTGAGAATGAAGACAAGTTAAAAGAACTTATGCTTGCGGGTATGAATGTTGCAAGATTTAACTTCTCACATGGTTCACATGATGAGCATAGAAGAAAGTTTGACAGAATAAGGAAGCTGAGAGATGAGCTTAATCTCCCAGTTGCAACAATGCTGGACACAAAGGGACCAGAGATCAGACTCAAAGATTTTGAAAATGGTAAGACTGAGCTTAAGGCTGGTCAGACATTTACACTGACAGCGAGAGATATAAAGGGAACAGACAGTGAGGTTTCTATTACATACAAGGAACTTCCAAACGATTGTAAGAGCGGTATGACCATCCTTTTGGATGACGGCCTTATCGAGCTTAAGGTAGAGAAGGTTACAGATACTGACATTACCTGTACAGTTGTAAATGGTGGACCTATTTCAGATAAGAAGGGCGTGAACGTGCCTGGAGCTGAGCTTACGATGCCTTATCTTAGCGAGCAGGACAGAAGCGATATCGAGTTTGGCTGCGAGCAGGGATTTGATTTTGTAGCAGCTTCTTTTGTAAGGACCAGGGCTGATGTTGAGGCAATAAGAGAGATCTTAAAAAAGTACAACAGTCCAATGAAGATCATTGCTAAGATCGAGAGTACTCAGGGTATCAACAACCTTAAGGACATTCTCGATGCAGCTGATGGAATCATGGTTGCCAGAGGCGACATGGGCGTAGAAGTTCCATTTGAAGAGGTTCCAGTGATCCAGAAGAAGATGATCAAGATGGCTGAAGCAGCTGGTAAGTATGTTATCACTGCAACTCAGATGCTGGATTCCATGATCCATCATCCAAGACCAACAAGAGCGGAGGTTACAGACGTTGCCAACGCTATCTATGACGGAACAACAGCTATCATGCTTTCTGGCGAAACAGCTGCTGGAGATTATCCTATCGAAGCACTTAAGACCATGGCCAAGATAGCAGAAAGAACTGAAGCAGATATAGATTATATCGGAAGACTTAAAAAGAGAGACTACGCGCCAAGCGACGATACTACAGCTATTTCACATGCTACATGTAATATCGCAGCAGAGGTGAATGCTGATGCTATCCTTACTGTAACTATGTCAGGATTTACAGCAAGCATGGTTTCAATGTACAAGCCCAATTGCCAGATCGTTGCCTGCACCACCAATCCAACAGTATGCAGACAGATGAACCTTATGTTTGGAGTACTTCCCCTTCATATCAGACAGGAAGACACAGCAGATGAGCTGTTCAAGGAAGCAATAAGCTCAGCCAAGAACGCAGGTTACCTTAAGAGTGGAGATAAGGTTGTCCTTACTGCAGGCGTTCCTCTTGGAATCCCTGGAAGGACCAACATGATCAGAGTAGAAGAAATCTAAAGAAACAGGACAGGAATTGTTATGGGAAAAATTTTCCTTCTGATGGGAAAGAGTACCTCAGGAAAAGATACAATATATAGGAATTTAATAGAAGATGAGAAACTCTTTCTTAAGAAGGTTGTTCCATACACCACAAGGCCACAGAGATCAGGCGAGACTGATGGGGTTCAGTACTTTTTTAAAACCGAAGAAGAGTACCAGGACTTAAAGAAAAATGGCCAGATCATCGAGGAGAGGACCTACCACACCAACTACGGCGAGTGGAGGTACTTTACCGTGGATGACGGACAGATAGATCTCTCCGACGGGGACTATCTTGTGATCGGAACTTTAGAATCCTACTGCTATATTAGTGATTATTTTGGAAAAGAAAATGTGGTTCCCCTTCTCATTGATGTAGAGGCAAGGATCCGACTGGAGAGAGCCATGAAAAGAGAAGGCAAGCAGGAAAATCCAAGGTATGACGAGATGTGCAGAAGATTTCTTGCTGACGAAGAAGACTTTTCCGAGGATAAACTTAAGGCAGCAGGGATTGATACAAGATTTCCTAATAACGACAAAATAGAGGACTGCATCAGCAGTATCAAAGCATTCATTCTTTCTAAAAAAGCTTAACTAATTGGGGAGGGCTTAGAATGGATATTAAAATAAATAATATCACTCCGTCAGCCCAGACACCTGCACCAGAACAGGTACAGGAAGCAAATGGCGATTTTAAGTTCATACTGACAAGTAAGCTTGAAGATTCAGACCTTGCTGAGCGCCTAAATCTCATGATGCAGGATATAATCCAGCAGGGTGAGCGCATTTCCAAGAAAAATGACATCAAGGATATGCAGAGGTACAGGATCCTTATTAAGGACTTTATGAACGAAGTGGTGACCAGGTCCCATGTCTTTTCCAGAGAGAACTTCCTTGACAGAAAGGGACGCCACAGAGTTTATGGTATCATCAGGCAGGTTGACAAGGAGCTGGATGAGCTTGCCCAGGAACTTGTAAAAGATGAATGCAACAATATCGATATTTTAGCTAAGATTGGACAGATACAGGGGTTATTACTTGATATATTCACTTGAGGGGAGCAGTAATGGCGGATTTTTCCGATATATATGATCAGGAACAGATGAAGGAGCACATGCAGTATGTGCTGAAAACTGACAAGGCATCTCATGCCTATATCATTTCCGGAGAAGATGGATCGGGAAAAGAGTTTATCGCCAGGATTTTTGCAAAAGCCCTTCAATGCTGTAACAGACAGGAAAAGGATGGAGAAATAGAAAGCTGTGGCCTTTGTCCATCCTGTATTAAGGCCATGTCTGACAACCATCCTGACATCATCACCATAACTCATGACAAGCCTGCCAGCATCGGTGTTGACGATATTAGGCTGCGCCTTCGTGATGATGTTGTGATAAAGCCCTATGAGAGCAAATACAAGATTTACATTATTCCCGAAGGGGAAAAAATGACTATTGCAGCTCAGAATGCACTCCTTAAGACGCTGGAAGAGCCGCCTTCTTATATCGTTATCATAATTCTTACAAACAATCTGAATGCCTTTTTACCCACCATCATCAGTAGATGCATAGTTCTTCCGACAAGGCCTGTAAGGGATGAAGTCATCAAAAAGTACCTTATGGAGAACTGCCATGTAGTGGATTATAAGGCAGAGCTAAGTGCTGCTTTTGCAAGAGGCAATATCGGAAAAGCCTTAGAGCTCTCTTCAAATGAGCGCTTTGAAAACCTAAAAAACGAAACTATAGACCTGGTGGTCAAGCTTGAAAACCTTGAGATCTACCAGATGATGGAAAGAGTCCACGCTCTGCTTGAACCAGTTGACGGGGAAGAAAAGAATGCCAAGAAGGGCATTGATATGAGGCAGTATGAGGATTTTGTTGATATACTGCTTTTCTTTTTCAGAGATATGCTGGTGTTCAAGGCCACTGAGAACATGGATCACTTGATTTTCACTGATAAGGTATCGTATATTAGTAGTGTTACAAAGAAGTGCAGTTATGATGATATAAGCAGTATCCTCAAGGATATTGATATAGCAAAAAATCGCATATCTTCAAATGTAAATATAGATTTAGCCTTAGAGCTTATGCTCATTGGCATTAAGGAGCATTTATGACAAAAGTAATCGGCGTAAGATTCAGATCTGCCGGCAAGATATATTTCTTTTCACCAGGGAAATATGTGATCAAAAAAGGTGATCACGTCATTGTAGAGACAGCAAGAGGCGTGGAGTACGGAACTGTTGTAACTCCTATTCAGGAGATAGAGGATGAGAAGGTAGTCAAGCCTCTAAAGACAGTTCTTAGAACCGCCAGCACCAAGGATGACGAGCAGGAAGCTGGCAACAGGGAAAAAGAAAAAGAGGCATTCAGGGTTTGTCTTGAGAAGATCAAAAAGCATAATCTCGAGATGAAACTCATAGATGCAGAGTATACTTTCGACAACAACAAGATATTGTTCTACTTTACAGCTGATGGAAGGATTGACTTCAGGGAACTGGTCAAGGATCTGGCAGCAGTATTTAAGACAAGGATAGAGCTCAGGCAGATTGGTGTAAGGGATGAGACCAAGATCATCGGTGGCTATGGTATTTGTGGAAGACCTCTTTGCTGTCACTCTTATCTTTCTGACTTTGTGCCTGTATCGATCAAGATGGCCAAAGAGCAGAGCCTTTCACTTAATCCCACCAAGATATCAGGTGTCTGTGGAAGACTTATGTGCTGTCTTAAGAATGAAGAGGATGTTTACGAGGAACTTAACCGCAAGATGCCTGGAGTGGGTGATTTTTGTACTGCTAAGGACGGGCTTTCCGGAGAGGTTTCAAGTGTCAACATCTTAAGGCAGACCGTGAAGATCCTTGTGGATGTGGATGATGAAAAAGAGGTTCACGAGTACAAGCTCGAGGAACTTGAGAATATCAAGAAGAAACAGAAGAAAAAGAATAATAACGGTAACGCCAAGAAGGGTTCCAAGGAAGACGAAGAGATGAAGGAACTCGAGAAGCTTGAGAAGATCGAAAAGCAGGAAGGAAAGTCTAAGCTTGGGGACAATTGAGCTAAAGGACTCGGAGAGACTTGATGACCTTCAGAGAAATGGACTTAGGATAATCCAGGACCCGGAGAGATTTTGTTTTGGGATGGATGCAGTTCTTTTGTCTGGGTTTGCCAATGCAAAAGAGGGCGACAGAGTGCTTGATCTTGGAACAGGAACAGGTATCATACCGATCCTGATGTCTGCTAAGACCAGGGCCAGGGAGCTCATAGGTCTTGAGATCCAGGAAGAAAGCGCAGACATGGCAAGAAGGAGCGTAAGGCTCAACGATCTTGAAGACAAAGTAAAAATAGTACAAGGCGATATTAAGGAGGCAGGGCAAATTTTTGACGCTGCCTCTTTTGACGTGGTCACAAGTAATCCACCTTACATGATAAACAGTCATGGGCTTCAAAATCCTGATGCTCCAAAGGCTATAGCAAGGCATGAAGTGTGCTGCAGCCTGGAGGACGTGGTGGCAGCAGCCGCAAAGTGCCTAAGGAGCGGCGGAAAGTTTTACATGGTCCACAGACCCTTCAGGCTTGCGGAGATCATGGTGGTCATGCACGAATACAAGCTTGAGCCCAAGAGAATGCAGCTGGTTTATCCCTTTGTTGATAAGGAGCCAAGCATGGTGCTGATAGAGGGAGCCAGAGGCGGGAAAAGCAGGATCACCGTGGAAAAGCCCCTGATCATCTATGAGGCTCCGGGCATATATACACCGGAAATCTATGATATTTATGGGTATTGATAGAAAGTGATGGGGTGCCATGGGACGGTTTGGTGACACGGGGACGGTTCTTTTGTCACCTTCTTTCCAAGGTGACAAAAGAACCGTCCCCGTGTCACCAAACCGTCCCTGTATCACCAAAACATAATGACTTCACAAGAGGTAAATCACATGGCAGGAAAACTATATCTTTGTGCAACGCCCATAGGGAACCTTGATGACATGACTTTCAGGGGTTTGGAGACTTTAAAGTCGGTTGACCTGATTGCAGCAGAGGATACCAGAAACAGCATAAAGCTTCTAAATCATTTTGACATCCACACTGAGATGACAAGCTACCATGAGTATAACAAGTACGACAAGGCGCAGTATCTGATAAATAGGATGCAGGATGGTTTAAATGTTGCGTTAATAACAGATGCCGGGACTCCGGCTATTTCTGATCCGGGAGAAGTCCTTGTTGCAGAATGCCAGAAGGCAGGAATCACAGTTACATCTCTTCCTGGGCCGGCAGCATGTATCACAGCACTGACTCTTTCTGGCCTTTCCACCAGAAGATTTTGCTTTGAAGGGTTCCTTCCTTCATCTGAGGACAAGAAGGGAAGGAAAAGGATCCTTGAAGACCTTAAGGATGAGAGCAGGACAATGATAGTTTACGAAGCGCCTCATCACCTTAAGGCTGCGCTTTCAGACCTTTACGAAACGTTAGGGGACAGGCGGATTTCCATCTGCAGAGAGCTTACCAAGAAGTTTGAGGAAGTAAGGCCAACTACCATCAAAGAGGCGATTTCTTTTTATGAGGCTAATGAGCCTAGAGGAGAGTACGTTCTTGTGATAGAAGGTAAGAGCCTTAAGGAGCAGGATGAAGAGACAAGGCAGAGCTTTATGGATATGAGCCTTGAAGAACACATGGCAATTTACGAGAGCCAGGGGCTTTCAAGGAAGGATGCCATGAAGAAAGTGGCTTCTGACAGAGGCGTTGGGAAAAGAGATATTTACCAGGCTTTGTTAGATGGCGAAAAGAGCTGAGGTTTTAGAGAACTTTTATACATAAAACGCGCCAAAATACCTTGTGAAAATATTGACTTTGTAGTATAAATGAAGTATCGGCGCTGATTTGCCGAAAAATTTAATAGTGTATCTGCGAATTATCTGGATATTATTACATATCAGATTTTTCGTACAAAAAAATCATAAAGAAAAGAGGTTAACTAAATGGCAAACATCGATTTAACCAAGTATGGTATCACAGGAACAACTGAGATCGTACACAACCCTTCCTATGATGATCTTTACACAGAGGAAATGAAGCCAGAACTTACTGGTTACGAGAAGGGTGTTGATACTGAGCTCGGCGCTGTTAACGTTATGACAGGTATCTACACAGGACGTTCTCCTAAAGACAAGTACATCGTTATGGATGAGAACTCCAAGGACACTGTATGGTGGACATCTGAAGAGTACAAGAACGACAACCACCCAATGAGCGAGGATGTTTGGGCTAAGGTTAAAGAGATTGCTAAGAACGAGCTTTGCAATAAGAGACTTTTCGTTGTTGACGCTTTCTGTGGCGCTAACAAGGACACTCGTATGGCTGTTCGTTTCATCGTTGAGGTTGCTTGGCAGGCTCACTTTATCAAGAACATGTTCATTCAGCCTACAGAGGCAGAGCTTGCATCATTTGAGCCTGACTTCGTAGTATACAATGCTTCACTTGCTAAGGTTGATGACTACAAGGCACTTGGACTTAACTCTGAGACTTGCGTAGCATTCAACATCACAAGCCGTGAGCAGGTTATCATCAACACATGGTACGGCGGAGAGATGAAGAAGGGTATGTTCTCAATGATGAACTACTACCTTCCTCTTAAGGGAATTGCTTCTATGCACTGCTCAGCTAACACAGATATGAACGGTGAGAACACAGCAATCTTCTTTGGTCTTTCTGGAACAGGTAAGACAACTCTTTCAACAGATCCTAAGAGACTTCTTATCGGTGATGACGAGCACGGTTGGGACGACAACGGAGTATTCAACTTCGAGGGCGGCTGCTATGCTAAGGTTATCGGCCTTGATAAGGATTCAGAGCCTGATATCTACAATGCTATCAAGAGAAACGCTCTCCTTGAGAACGTTACTGTAGCTGCTGACGGAAAGATCGATTTTGATGATAAGTCAGTTACAGAGAACACTCGTGTATCATATCCTATCAACCA
>Ga0256405_10010435_pt1 | contig 12274 bp, 13 predicted proteins | sample RumenRJG_02DNA_FD_189096 | JGI IMG/M metagenome (GOLD analysis project Ga0256405, IMG submission 189096) | Bovine rumen microbial communities from Lethbridge, Alberta, Canada - RJG_02 | ecosystem: Host-associated > Mammals > Digestive system > Stomach > Rumen | place: Canada: Alberta...
ACAAGAATACCAAAAGCTTGTAGAAGATTGGATATTATTTTACAACACAGATAGATTAAAGTCAAAAAACTCAAGAAATTAATCTTGAGTCTTCTTTTTTTGTGTGAACTATTTGGGGTTCACTTCAAAAAAGTCTTTATTAACGATAATAATGATAAAAACCTGAGGAATTCTTTTCTAACTTATCAATATTACTTTTATTAGAAGAAACCTCAATCATGCAATCATAATCCATGTATATTTTTCTGTCATTAACATCACGAATAATCTTCTTAATAAAATTAAACTCATAATCATAATCGTAATAAAAAGAATAAACATTTTCTGAAACGCTCTTAATAACTTCACAATTCTTTGTATTCTTATATGTAATCTTAATATTATTATCATCAGATTCTTTAAAAACAAAATTATAACCAGTAAAAGTAATATCATCATTCATATCAATATATTCAGTACGTATATCAGAATAAGCAGAATCAGCTGAAATTATTTCAAAATTACTTACGCCAATCAATGATAAACCAATACCACAACCTAAAACAAATAAAGAAACAACAAACATAACTGCTAATAAACTTTTCTTAGATTTATGATTAAAAACAAAATCATAAATAAAATTTAAAACAACATAATTCATAACAATAAGTGAAACTAAACCAATAATAACACCAACAAATAATAAACCAGACTTAATGATTAAAAATGATAAAATAAAACATAAAGCAAAGCCAACAAAAGAAAAACAAAACATCACTCCAAACATAGAAACAAACAACTTAACACATATAACAAATACTTTTACAATATAATTAATAAACCTATATTCAGAATGCTTTGGATCACGAATTATAATCTTTTCATTATTCTCAATATTCTTAATTATTTTTTTCTCACTTTCTTCAATCACATAATAATCTAAATACCTTATCTTAAAAATATATAAAACTAAAATAATAGCTAAAACTAAATAAGCAATAACATATAAAGATTCAAAAATATTATAAACAATACTATGAGCAGTATAACTCAAAAATGAAAATAAATTAGTAACAAGAATATCCCCAATTAATCCAACAATTAAGAATACAACAGCTAAACCAAAAACAATTAGAAACTGTTCAAATAAACACTTAAACTTTTCTTTAAAAGACATACTAGAAAACATCTTAATAGTCTTATTAACATACTTAAAAAATGAATCAATAAACTTATTAATACTGCTCTTAGCTTGCTTAGTATTATTAACCTCACTAACATCATTATTTAATAAATCATCCATACTTAAATTAAAAATCTTACACAATTGAACCATCTTGTCCATTTCAGGATAAACAACCCCGGATTCCCATTTGGAAATAGACTGTCTAGAAACACCTAACTTATCAGCTAAATCCTCCTGAGATAAATTCATATCTTTTCTTAGTTTCTTCAAATTATCAGAAAACTTCATAAAATCCTCTCCCTTACAACCAAATTATATTACATTCAACCAGTTGCAAGCCACCAATTTTAACATACATTTTGTATAATTTAGGTTGCATTACATCTTTTTTCTATCAAAAATATCAACAATATCTCTCATTTCAGAAATAAGATTACAAATATCCTCATTCATATTCCAAACAGCATCCTCACTTAAAACACCAGCTTTAATATGAATATCACCATTATCATGTTTTTCTTTATCTTTAAACCATTCTTTACTACCATAATATTTATTAACTAAATCAATCTTATTCAAATTACTTTTAAACATAGTTAAAGAATCTTCTAATCTATCAATACTAAATATTATATCATCTAAATACTCTTCATTTTTTGAAACTCTATTCATCTACAACTTCACCTATTATCATATAATGAGCAGGAGCATCATCATTATAACACTTCAAAATATCCGAACTAAACTTATCCTTATCAAGAGATTGAACATAAATTTTTTTAAGAACAATAGTCTCTTTAGCCTCTTTATAAGTAATACCTCTATCTAAAAAAACAGGACTAAAACCACTCTCTTTAACCTTATCAATATCACGACCAGAATTTCTACCAAACATAGTCAACTTATCCCTATACTTCTCATCAAAAAATGATAAAGTAAAATAATCACTATTATTTAAAAATTCAAAAGTATACCTATCAGGTCTTATATAAATAGTAACAACATTCTTAAACCATAAAGTACCCATACTACCCCAGGAAATAGTCATAGAATTAAACTTATCCTTATTACCAGCAGTAACCAAAGCCCATTCCTTATTAAACTTATCAAAAGGATTTATCATATCCATAATATCACTCTCCCATATAATTATACCATGAAAAAAGCAGATTATTTCACCTGCTAATATATAATTTTATCAGTCTTATTCATATAATCTTCAAAAGACTTAATTGTTTCTTCCCTATCAATACATTTAAAATCTAAAACACTACTATCTTTACCATTAGATAAATTATTAATAAAATCATATATAAATTCATCTCTAAACCCAATTGACTTCGCATCATAAGCAGTATTTCCATAGTAAACCTTTTTAATATTAGACCAAATAATTGCAGATAAGCACATTGGACATGGAAAACAAGAAGTATATAATACGCATCCACTTAAATCATATGTTCCAATATTTCTACATGCATCACGAATTGCCATAATTTCAGCATGAGCAGTAGGATCATTATCACATAAAACACAATTTGAACCCTTACCAATTATCTTATCATCTCTAACAACACAAGCTCCAAAAGGACCGCCATTATTAGTTTCTAAATTAAAATCTGCTAAATCCTTCGCAACCTTCATATATTTATTCATAAATACCTCCAAAAAATAAATATTCTAAAACTAAATCTTTATAAGCCTTTGTTGTAGCCACTATACCATCTCCTATAACAATTATATCATAATTTATTAAAAAAAGTAGGATTTCACCTACCTTTATAAAGATATAAATTTATTAAAACAATTTTCAATAAAATCAATATCAAATATTCTACCTTCAACGTATTTATTAAATAAATCTTTATTAATTCCATCTTTAACTATATCAGTATAATTAGAAAAACTATTTTCAACATTCTTCCTTATAACCTTATATGATTTACCACTAAAGTTATATCTAATATATTGAAGATTATCAATCAATGAAAACAACGATACAGAATTATAAACAATACTTTGTTCTAAATATCTATTCTCATTTATATACCAATCAGTAATATGATAATCAATTATTAAACCCAAATTATCAGAATCAATTTCAAATACATAACCATATTCCGATAATGGCAATGAACTTATCAAATTACCATTATTACTATTATCCCCAACATATTTACTTTTATATTTAATTATATTATCAATACCAGATTTATCCCTATTAAAAGGAACATTTGGAAAATTTTCTAAATTATACTTATTTTTAGTATCTATAACTGTATATTCATTAATGGTACCTATATTAACCTTATAAACATTATAAAATGGATTACTACATGCTATTCCATTCTCAAAATATGATTTTGTTATACAAAATCTAGGTATTTGTTTTAAAGAAATAACACTAATATAATCTATAACAAATAACATTACAACATAACATATAAAATATATAATACATATTAAAAATCTTTTTAATTTATTAAAATTCCTAGTTAATTTAATAATTCCAAATAAAGATACAACTCCACCTATTACTGAATAAATACTTCCCCAAGAACTATCAGAAACAAACATTGTCATAGCCGTAAAAGATAAAATAACACCAATAATAATTAATAATATACCTAAATTATTCTTTATTATATTTAATTTCTTAGTAGAATAATCAATTGTATTAATAATATTTTCTTCAAACTTTTCTTGATAAATAGCATTCTCTAATCTTTCACCACTTAATAATTCATTAATTGTAATATCTAACACATCGCATAATGGTTTAAATAGTGATAAATCAGGCATATTTCTTCCATTTTCCCAATTACCAATTGATTTATCAGTAACACCCAATTTTTCTGCTAGCTCTGCCTGTGTTAAATTCTTTTCTTTACGACATCTTGCAATAAACTTACCAATTTTTTCTTGATTCATAAAATATCTCCCTCCACACTAAAATCATATATTTTTTTTATTAAAAATTACAGGAAATAATTCTAGGGTTATTTATTTTACTAAATAAGAAATCAAATTTCTACCTATATTTCAAGCACAATTATATCACATTTTTACAAAGAAAAAAACTCGCGTTTTACCTTATTTTATCAGGATTTGCGAGTTATTTGCCACAACATTGCTTATATTTCTTTCCACTTCCACATGGTAAAATATTAAAACAACCGAGTAATTTTTTCCTTTTAAATTGGTATTTTTTATTTTAAATTTATAATTTTTTATTCGATTATTGTAAGTTTTTTTTGTAGAACTTATCTAATAACTTATCTAAAAAAATTTATTTTTAATTTATTACAATTTTTTAGTGTTCGCGTTTTCCTCGAAATTAAGCTCCTTTGATTCACCTTTTTTAAAATAGTAGAATGGTCTATTTCCTAATATTTCTAATTCACCATCATTAACGAAAATTGCATCTTCTTCCGGTATAGCAATGACATCTCCCTTTATCATAGAGAAACTCTTTATTGCATTAGTAAAATTATTTAATCTTGCAAGATTTTCTTCTTCTGACAATTTAGATTTTTTATTTGTATAATGCGGAAATATTGATATACCATTCATAACATTAAATCCTTTAGTATCAGTTAATGATACATCATTAGGATCCATTGTAGAAATTATATCAATATCGTATCCAAATATAACAGCACCTGCACTTCCACCTATAACAATTCCTCCATTATTTACAAACTCTTTAATTTTTTCAAAAGCACCACTATCTTTGATTCCTTTTAATAATTTATAAGTGTTACCTCCACCAATAAATAATGCACAATAATTATCATAGTCTTTTTGAGCTAATTCTTCAAAACTTCTAACCATATCTATTCCAGATAATTGTACTTGTGCTAACTCTTCATTTATCCACTCATAACAACTATCATATGGATGATCACTTTCATCCATAGCTAAAGGAACATACAATAATGGTTTGCTGTTATCTACTATTTCATTTAATTTTTTATTTGCATAATAGTTTTGTTCTCCTGAACCTCCACCACATAATATTAACTTCATGCTATCAACTCCTATATAAATTATAACATATTTCTTATCTTTTAAAAATACCGGAAAAAGGTATCTAAAAGGTATCTAAAGTGGTTCATAGCATATAAACTCGCAATTTTTTAGCAAAGAAAAAACCCGCATTTTCCCTTATTTTATGTGGGCTTGCGAGCTTATTTACCACAGCATTGTTTATATTTTTTACCACTGCCACATGGTGTGTGTGCGACTAATTTTTAGTATAATCGTGCGAATTATACGCAAGAAATTGCAAATTTTTAGCAAGTTCTTCAACAAAATTTTAAAAAAATTGGTCATTTTTGTATCTAAAAAGGTATCTAAAATTTCATTATTTTTTAACTACTCAAAATAATACTTTTCCATTTCTTTTAATTCTTCATCTGTTACAATTTTGCCATCTATTATTTCAGGAATAACGCAATCAACCCAACAATAAGGACATTGAGCTGTTAGTCCATGATTATCTTCAATCCAATCTTTTATTTCCGATACATCATATCTATTATTGCAATGCATACAAGCACACTTTTTAACTTCTTTTAATAACTTCTCATTTTCAAAAGTTAATTTGTGTATTTTTTTTATATTTTCTGGTATATTACTCATTTTTATAATTCCTTTCTATAAAACCGGTATCAAGTAATTTGATTTATATTCATTCTTTACATAATCCTTACCTTAATTAGCTTCTAAATAATCCATTGCAATTCTTAAAACAATATAATGTGCTGTAATCGCATATACTGCATTATGTAAATTTCCTAGTTCAACATTTTCTATTCTATCATGTTTAATATTCTGATAGTTTTGCCACCACTCTAAATTTGCATATTTTTGTTTTGAATCTATTAATGAAAATGGATACACTACAAGAGCATCTTCTTTTAATGAACTATTGTAAAAAGGACAATAAGCAATATCTTTAATATCACTTATTTGTTCCAAAAATACTGCATAATTTTCTATTGTATAATATTTTCCATTTTTATCAATTTCCTGTAATTCACACAAAAATTTTAGTATTGAGTCAATTTCAGAACATGAAAGTAATATTATTTTTGAAAACTCATCTGAATATGTATCTTTATTGTTATATGATGGTGAAACATACTGCCTAGTATTTTCCAACATCTTTTCAATAGATAAATAGTATCCCCAGTATATTTCAAATCTATCCCTATTCATACAAATATCTCCTTTATTAAAACTACTTATATTTCCAAATAAATCCGCCAGCTTGCTTTCTCTCACCTCTGCAAACATTAGATATTTTACATACTCCTGTTTTCCTCATAGCTTCAGAAACACTCTCATATTCTGATATCAATTTACCATCTAGAGAGAATTGTAGTACTCTTTTTGACTGGGAAGTAATTTGTTTCTTTTTTCCACATTTTGGGCATCCTCTATTTAATATTGTTCTATTGCTTATCTTAGATGGCCATTCATGATTACAAATATGACATCTCCAAAAAACAGTTTCATTTGATCCTTTTGTCACTTCTGTAGGTTTTATTATATTTTTTTCATAGTCCCACTCATTTATCAATTCAGGGCAAGTTGTTTCTAAATCATTATATCCTTTTAATACCCTATGACCTGAACAATATGGACATCCATATCCATTCGCTTTGTCATTAATAATCATATCATATTCCCCATTGCATTTTGGGCAATACCACAAAGCAGGAAAATTGCATCCCTTACTTAATTTTCTTGGATCTAATGTATTATTCTTTGACCATAAAGGTATCAATTCAGGATTGGTAGAAAATAAATCATTATAGCCTGTTTTAACTTTACGGCCATAACAATAAGGACATTTCGGCCTTAATTTAAAATCTTTTGCAAGCATTTTCCATTCAGTATTACACTTATGACATTTAAGAAATATTTCTTTTTCACTGGAATGAGAAATTTGTTCAGGATTTATTTTCCCATTTTTCTCTTTATTCCAATATTTTTTTATTTCAGGGCAATAATTAGCTAATGAATTTTCTTTTTCTGACAAATCCATTATTTCGAGTATTTTCATTCTATCTCTTTCAATATTTATATCAACATTTTTATATATTTTATACTTGTCGCCTATAAATTTGAAAATTAATTCTATTACATTTTCAAGTTCTTGTTTATTATATGGTGAAATATTTATTTTTATTGAATCACTATCAAAATCAGTACAGCCATTTTCTCTTATTCTAATAAGAGTAATATTATTTTGAGAACAATCAATATCCTTTTTTAAATCTCTTTTATAATCTTTATGCCATGCCCTTCCGTCATATTCTATACCTAGTTTAATTTCAGGAACAAATATATCAATTTCTTGATTGCCTAAAATTGGATTATGATAATTTTCTTCAACTTTTGTTAAATATTTCTTCATGTAATAATAAACTGCTTTTTCTGGAAAAGATGTATGTCTTTCTTTAGAGCATTTTGGGCAATTATTTCCTTTTTTTCTATCCAGTGGAGTTGCGTTATAACTATGTCCTTTAGGGCATATAAACCAATATTTTTCTTTATTACTTCCTGCCATAACATCATCTGGTCCAATTTTATTTTTTTTATTATCCCACTCTTTTGCTATTTCAGGATTAGTTGTTAATAAATCATTTACTCCTTTTTTTAAAATAATATGTTTACAAACGCCGCACCCAGAATCTCTCTTAATTCTTCGAGCTGGGGAAGCATGCCAACTATGTTCACACTTTAAACATTTCCACCAAACTTCTTTATGGCTCTCTATTGTTAATTCTTTCATGCTAAAATCATTTTCTTCACTATCAAATTCATCAATTAAATCTTTTCGATTGTTTTTTATACAATATGTATATAAATCATTTGTTCCAACAATAACAACTCGATTACAGCATACTGCACATGTTTTTACATTATTCTTACTTTTAACTATTGCTTTCCATACATACCCACATTTTGGACATTTCCACCATATTTTTTTATTTGAACCTAGAGTTAATGTATTCAAATCTACGTTTTTATTTTTTTCATAATAATATTTTTCCATCAACTCTTTATTATCTTTTAATAAGTTACTCAAAGCTACCACTTCCAATATAATTATACCATAAATACATCTAAAACCTGTCCGTCTTCCTCAAAAAATACACTATAAAGGGTATCTAAAAGGTATCTAAAGTGGTTTTTTGGCTTAAAAATACTAATTTTTAGTACGCAAGAAAAAACTCGCAAACCCTTATAAATACTGGGTTTGCGAGCTTATTTGCCACAACATTGTTTATATTTTTTACCACTTCCACATGTACAGGCAGGTCATATATTTATTCTACTTATTATATTTATGGTATTTGTGGTATTTATTGATTTCGTTGGTCATAACAGAATTAGTACAAATAGTATTTATAGTACTAATTTATACAATTGTAATCTATCATCGGATGACAAAAGGATGACTCTGTCAACATTTCATTTACCACATTTATTTTATCATTTTCCTTTAATTATAAGCAATTCTACAATTTTTACATTTACACATCAGGCCAGGGAAATATCTATTTAGAGTTTTTTTATATCAGTATACATTCGAGGATGATATCCCTTTCTTTCATAAAATTTTATTGCATTTTCATTATATGCAAATACATCTACTAAAACATATTCACAATTGTTGTTTCTAAAATAATCTTCCATCTTGTCCATAAGTTTTTTGCCAACTCCTTTACTTCTTATTTTTGAAGTAACAATAAGTTCAGTAATTATTCCCCTTTTTGGACATTTATAATCTAAATAATCATATTCATCATATTGAGGTATTGTTCCCATTATAAGACCTATTGCTTTCCCATTTTCTATAGCAATATAGCACTTACCATTATTTTTGTTCACATCTTCTAAATCGACTAATGCCATTTTTTCATGATATTCTGGGTGGACTACATCCAAATCATCTTTATCAATTGAAACAATATATTCTTCAAGTTCGGTAAGCAAATCCCTTATATCTTCTAAATACTTATCTTCATATTCAATTATATTCATCTAATCAACTCCTAAATTATATTTATTATATCACTCATAAATATCTTTTACTATTCATATAAAGCAATATTTTTTATTTTATAGTTAAATCTATTTCTTTTTCAAATGTTTTACTTACATTTTTTAAAGTATCAATCGTGCTTATAATATAATAATTCTCTGTTGTTTCTATCTTACTATGTCCTAATACTTTTGATATATCCTTTATTTCAACACCGCTTCTTAAAGTCGTTGTTGCAAAACTTCCTCTTAAATCATAAAATCTACATTTAATTCCTAATTCATAATGAATAATCCTAAATGGATATTTTATAAGGTCTGTGCCTGAATATGTTCCATTATTTTTTACAAAAACCATATTTGTATTATTTTTTGATTTCTTGCTCTCTACAATTTGGTATTCAATTAGTTTTCCATGTTTGTTTTTTATTTGTTCTAAATTGTAGTACTTATAATTTTCTTTATATTCTTTTTTTCTATTTTCTTGTTCAGTTTTATACTTTTTCAGCAAATTATATAAAGTATCACACATATAGATAGTTCTTGAACTATTCTCTGTTTTAGTTGTACCTAAATACCACCTACCTTTTTTATTTTTTCTTTTATAATAAACATTTTTGGTTACTCTTATAGTTTTATTCTCAAAATCTATATCATTCCAAGTTAATGCAAATACTTCTCCTGTTCTCATTCCTGTATAACATGCAGTTAAAAAAGAATATACAAATGTTTTGTTTTTATTAAATCTATTTATTATTTTGTTTATTTCTTCACTACTATAGATATGTGTTATATCGTTTTTTTTAATTCAAATGATAGAACCCTAGGTATTTGTAAGTCACCTGCTGGATTATTTTGTATAAAACCAAAGTAATATGCTGCATCTCTTAAAGAACTCTTAATTACCTTTTGATAATTTCTTAATGCTTCCTTTGTACTAGTCTTTTGATATAATTTTAATAATACCTGGTTCAATAAATATGGCGTTATTGTGTTTAATTTATACATACCTAATTCTTTCTTTATTGCACCAAATGTTTCTTTATATCTTCTTGCAGTTGAATATTTGTAATTTATTTCAAAATATTCTTTCATCCAATAATCCAAATAATCAGAATAAAACATTTCTGATTCTTGTTTTATTTCTCCATTTATAAATTCATTATATGCTTTTTGTCCTGCTGCAAATGCTTCATTCTTTGTTCTAAAACCACTTTTAGTTATTTGTTTTCTTTTTCCATTTACTTTACCAACTTCAAATCCATATTGGTATACATTTCCTCTTTTTCTAATATTGATCATTCTTATCATCTCCCTTTCTATGACCATTATTATTTTACAACAAAAAAGGATACTACTTTTTCGTAGTATCCTATTATTAAATAATATCGCGTAAACTTAAGTATTGTATCCTATCACTATATATTTCTATAGGAACTCCAATAAAATCCATTATCATTACATAATTTAATTTTAAAACCATTTCATATATTCCTATTGAAATACCATCTAATCTAACAGTATTATTATGTGTAATATCATCTCTGTCTTGTACTGCTTTTTTGATAGAATCAAATATACCATTATTTTTTATTTCATTTCTTCTTTTGTAATAAATACTTTCAAGTATAAATTCTTTTTTATCTAGTTCATTAGATATACATTTCTCTAGTTTTAAATTAGCATTAGAAATAATATTAATAAATCTTTTTATGAATTCTCTCTTTGTTTTGTCATTTCCTTTATATTTTTCATCAAGGCTTTCTAATAGAGGCAATATTTCTTCTTTAACATCTTCTAATACTAATTCTTCTTTTGATATTTCTGATTTACCTTTATTCCCATGCACATATTGATATATAGATTCAAAACACGAAAAACCAGCGCAATAATCTTTATTTGATATAGTTCCAAATGTTTTATTATCATCAGGTATGATACTAAAGATATAGTCACAGTTATCTAAAAAATTAAATATTTCATTTAGATGATCTTTAAAAATAGTATAATCTAACATATCTTTATTTATTTCATTGTTAGTCATATAAGGAATTATTACTTCTACCGCTTTTACATATTTGCTTTCATCGTTTTTAATTTCTAAAAAAATCTCATCAAAAGAAATATTAACTCTATTAGCAGAAAATTTAAAAAATTTATCTACACTATTCAAGTCTTTTATTATTGATTTATAATCATTTGATGTATCATATTTTACTCTTAATAGTGAATCATAATTGTTAAATGTTATTATACCATCATCTTTCCATCCCGGTTTCATTATACTAAATTCAAATGTCGTTTTATTACCATTTAATTTTACTTCTTCTTCTGAAATAGTTTCTTTAATATCTTTAAATTTAAAGTAATCTTTTTGTTTAGGATCAAATTCAATCATATTTCTATTACTATAAAATCTATTAACTATTTCTCCAGAAAGTCTTAATGTTTCAAATTCCATATCAGTAAGTTGATATTCCTTATTTCTAGAAATAAATATGCATCGTGGAGAACAAACAAATGAACCATCTTTATAATAAATGCTATTATTTATATAAAAAATAATATCAAAACCATCTACAGTGAATCCTTTAAACTCATCAACATATTTATACTCATTAAAAAATGTTTGATGATTATTTACTGATATCAATGTTAATTTTTCTTCTTCATATATAAATGTATATGCCTCATCTTCATAACTTACATATCCTTTTATATAAACTTTTCTCATTAATTTACTCCTTTCAATGAAAAAGATGTCAACAAATTTATTTTTGTTAACACCCTTTATTTTCAATGGATTTTGTCCACATTTTATTTTATTTGTTGACAAACAACAAATTTGTCATTTTTCTAATATTGATTTTTCCCTTATTTTATCTTACTTTCCGTGGCATTGCTTGTACTTTTTGCCCGAACCACATGGACATGGATCATTACGACCTACTTTAGTACTCTTCTTTGGAGTTTTCTTAGCTACCTTACTTTCATCATCAGCTGCTTTACCCTTAGCTACTTCTTTTCTTTCAGCATTTTGTCTAACTT
>Ga0256405_10010437_pt1 | contig 12273 bp, 26 predicted proteins | sample RumenRJG_02DNA_FD_189096 | JGI IMG/M metagenome (GOLD analysis project Ga0256405, IMG submission 189096) | Bovine rumen microbial communities from Lethbridge, Alberta, Canada - RJG_02 | ecosystem: Host-associated > Mammals > Digestive system > Stomach > Rumen | place: Canada: Alberta...
TGTCCTACGCTTTTTTTATTTTAGTGAGAATTCACAATAATAAGATGGTAAACCAATGGTAAACCAATAAAAAAGAAAAGCGCGTAAAATAGGCAATTTGAGATGATACAAAATCATCCAGAGTTTAAGAATTTGAGTGAATCTGAATACTGAAAAATAAGGCTATATCCCCGAAAGCGTTGTCTTTTGGGGATTTTTTCTTTTGTTTAAGTTGCACTAGAATACCGATAGAAAAAGTACAATGGTAAACTAATGGTAAACCAATGGTAAACATTGAAGAAGGTTGACGGATAAAAGCGCAGAGAATAAAATGATAGTGAAGCGTAAACAAGCACAACGAAAGGACGGGGGACAGATGAAAAGGTTTCTTTCAATCATTTTAGCCGCGATCATGGTTTTTTCGATGTCAATGACGAGCTTTGCGGCGGAGCTTGTATCAGTCAATGACGGATCAGATCCGAACATTCCGACGAGTGTTCCGGTCGCACAGTTTAGCGGACACGGTAGCAGAGTGATCCAGGGGACGGATCTTCCGGCGGGATTCGCATTCAAGATCACATCAACGCACAATGGGAAGAGCAACTTTCAAACGAAAGCATACTTTGCAGACGGAAAGATCGATTATCTTTGCAACGAGATCGGACAATATGCCGGGACACTTCTATTCGGGGACGGAAAGACAACCGGATTCTCCGGATATCAGATAGAAGTGAAAGCTGACGGAGATTGGACACTCACGATCTCAACAGTTACAAACACATCCGGACCGACAATGCAAGGACACGGAGACAAAATCAGCGGCCTTCTGACCGTTCCGAAGAATAGCGTTGTGACAGCGACGCATGACGGAAAGAGCAATTTTCAAGTGAGAGCAAACTATCTCGACGGAAAGAAAGACTATCTTATAAATGAGATAGGAGCATACAACGGACAAGTGATGCTCCAGGGTAAAAGCAAGAGTCAGATGTATATAGAAGTAGAAGCTGACGGAAATTGGACGATTACGATCGGAGAACCGGCTGATCCGTGTGTTATTCCGGATATAAACTAAATAAATTTAAACAAAAGAAAATCCGCAGATCCTAACGAAAGGAAATGCGGATTTTTTTTAATAATGGAATTTGCGCAGCTCTTCATGCAATTCTTCAATCCCTATATGAGTATATGTGTCTACGGTGATGCTTTGCGCGGTATGTCCGACAATCTTCTTGATGTATATCTGATCAATCTTGCAGATGGCGGATTGAGATATAAATGTGTGTCTGGTGTCATGGAATCGATGCGGTGCCTGCATCATCTTATTGATTTTCGGAAGATTCCGACTGACATAGTTGTTATAGACGATGTGCGCACCGTTATCGTTGCAAATCAACCATCCGTCTTTAGATTTAGCAATGAATGACTCGAAAAGCGGCCTGATCTTCTCATGAATAGGGACAAAGCGTGTTGATGTTTTATTTTTTGAAAGCTCCGGCGGGACGAAGAGTGTCCACTTTTCCGTGTCAAGATTTGACACGGTGTTTCGAAGAAGCTCATTGACGCGGAGTCCGGTATATAAAAGAATGAGAACAATCTGCACATCCCACTCTTTTGATCTGGACCATAACGAAGAGACTTCTTCTTTTGTGAACGTAGTACGCTCAAAGAGAGGATCTGATTGCTCGATGTTTATAAAAGAAGAGTAGTCTTTCGATGCAAGGTTATTTTCGCACGCATAAGCGAAGACGGTGTGCATGACAGACTTGATGATCTTCTTCGTACTTGATCCGTGCGGACATGAATCAATGACTTCGCGGAGCATGGCGGTCGAGATCTTCCGTATCGGTGTATCTACTAAAGGAGCACAATACCGAAAAGCCGCATCTTTTGAAACAATGGAACTGTTTGACAACTTCGAATAGTTGGTTTTCTTGTATATATCCCAAATCTCGCCAAAAGTCACATCCTTCTGGAACAGATCAAAAGGCGAATCATTGAACTCTGCAAGAGCCTTCCGCGCTTCTTGTTGCGTTGCGTAGTATCCGAGAATGGGACGCTTGTAAAAATACTCATCATTGTCCGCATCATAGCAACGCACTCCCGCTCCGCGAACCATGTAAGGTTTGCGGAGTTTCTTTTTTAATTTGGTTATAGATCCATATCCATTAGCGTTTCTCATACAGCTTTACCAATATGTCCAATAAAATGGACTCATTTCTTTTCATCATCTCCAAACATATAATCCATTGTTTTTTTATAGTAAAGCGATAATCGGTATAGGGTTTCAATGTCCGGAAGTGACTGTCCTTGCTCCCAGGAAGCGACTGCGGTTTTACTTTTTCCGCAAATATCTCCAATCTCCTTTTGCGTCTTTCCCGACTCTATTCTCAAAGAAACGAGTCGATCTCTTACTTTTGCACGAATTTCATAATCCATAAGCGAAGCTCCTTTCTATGGGGTGTAGATGAATTATAACACAAAATCGTAGAAAGTACGAAAAAAATGTACCAAAAACAAAAAAACATATTGACAGTACGAAAAAATCGTACTAATATACGAACCATGAGGGGTACGAAAATATCGTACTCCAATAATTAGAACATGTGGTACGAAAATATCGTACAGAAAGGAGAAAAAGAAATGGTCGGAGCAAGAATCAAGGAATACTTGCAGGAGCACGGCATCAAGCAAACTTTTCTTGCAGAAAAGATCGACACGACGAATTCAGTTATGTCGGACATGCTGACAGGGCAGAGAAAGATTTCATGCGTTGAGTATTACAAAATCTGCATGGCTTTAGGGCTTCCGCTTGATACGTTCTTGAAGGACGAAACAGATTGAGAGGTCACAGATGAAAGACATTGAGACAAAGACGGAAGCGGGGCAGCAGTACACAATCGGAAATGTTCCGACAGCATTCGCGGCAAGAGTATTTGGAAAATCGCAGATGTGGGTACGCGAAGAGATGCTTGCGGGGAGACTTCCGATCGGTACAGCGCGAAGAGAAGGAAAAAGAGCAAATATATACATCTCTCCGAAGTTGCTTTATGAATTTACCGGGACACTCTGGAAGGGGGAGAAAGAATGAATCCAAATGTTTTGGCGGCGATGGATGAATTCTGCGAAGGATTTTGCAAGTACAAGGAAATGCTCAAGCAAGTAGAAGAGACGCAAGCTGCAAACATGATCAAGCGGATTGCATGTGACAGATGCCCGCTCGATGTGATGCTGAAAAGCAATGAATAGGGGGAAAACATGAACGAATTGAAAGTGTTTGAAAATGAAGAATTCGGAAGAGTAAGAACAACAATCGTGAACGGAGAGCCTTTCTTCGCGGGAAAAGATGTTGCAGAAATACTCGGATATGGAAATCCGCAAAAGGCGATTAGAGATCATGTTGACGAAGAAGACAAAGGGGTGAACGAATTGGACACCCCCGGCGGGAAACAAACAGCTTTATTTATAAATGAGTCCGGTCTTTATTCTCTGATCATTTCAAGCAAAATGCCGAACGCAAAACAATTCAAGAGATGGATCACATCCGAAGTGCTTCCTTCAATCAGAAAGAACGGCGGATATCTTGCAGGACAAGAGCAGATGTCTCCGGAGCAGATCATCGCAAATGCACTTGTCTATGCGCACAAGATTCTCGACGAGAAGGACAAGAAGATCCAGGAGATGAAGCCGAAAGCGGAATTCTTCGATGCAGTTGCAGACTCAAAGACAGCGATTCCTATGAAGGAAGTTGCAGCCGTCCTTGCGGTGAAGGGATTCGGCAGAAACAATCTCTTCGAATTCTTGAGAGAAAAACGGATTCTCGACAAGAATAACACACCGAACAGACGCTACATTGACATGTCATGGTTTAGGACAGTCGAGCAGAAGTACACAAAGCCAGACGGAGAAGTCTGCATCAACATCAAAACACTTGTATATCAGAAAGGCATCGACGGGATACGCAAGCTCATCGAGGAAAACAGATGAAGACGCGGAAGAAACTTGCAGAAGAGATCGGCATCAGCTTTTATCGAATGAATACTATTCTCTCAAAGATGTGCGTGCAATGCACGATCGGAACAGCGTCTTTTTTTCTTGCACCGTATGAAGGAGAAGAGTTTGAGAGAGAAGCGCGGATCATAGACGCGGATGGGAGATTGATCCGAGAGTCGTTTCTGACAGAAAAAGGTGAAGAACTTATCAGAGAGGTATTGAAGAATGGTGAAGATCTTGGAGACGCTGACAATAATGAGCATATTACTCGCAATAGGTGGGGTAGACGGGTATATGTACGGGACAACAAGCCTTACAGCTCCGATCCTGCTTTTTATGATCGGAATCCTGGGGGCATACGGTACTTATCGTGAAGGGGGATTCAGAAGCTATGAGATGGATGTTGACGATTCCGATGTTGATGCTCTTCTCCGTGCTGAACGTAAACGCAGAAGAGCCGCAGCTCGAAAGAGTAAACGCAACTATTTATTGTAGCGGTCACACAACAGCGGATGGATCTCCGATCCGCGAAGGAATATGCGCAGTTGCTCCGGATCATATCGGACAGACAGTCCTGATCTATACGCTAGACCGTGAGCTTCTCGGAATATGGGAAGCAAAGGACACGGGGGGGCAGACAATCAAGGACGGACATGTGATTGATGTTTATTTTTCATCAGAAGACGCAGGAAAGGAGTTTATTCGAAAGACTTATGAGAATGACTCACACGGTAAAGTCCTTATTCAATACGTTGATGCAGACGGATAAAAAGAAAGCCGTCACGCGGGGGACGTAACGGCCTTCAATGAGATGTATTAGAGATCATATATATTGTACCACATTTATATAGAAGGCACAAGAACTAGAGAAGCCGAAAGGCTTTTCGATAACCTTATAAGAATATTAAAGTTAGGACGAAAATCCTTTATGTACAAAAAAGAGATGTGGATCTTCGATGGGAGCATCGAAGTAGAGATCAAGCACCTGGGGAGATATGGTGCGAAGGGAGAGAAGCGGATGCGTAAGCAAAAGCCGACTCCCGAGCAAATCAAAAAGCAAAATCAAGTGAATAAAGAGAAACGGATGCGGAGAATGATCAAAGCGAACTTCCGCGTCAATGACATGTGGGTGACTTTGAAATATCCTGCGGGAGAACGGCCGCCGATAGAGAAGGTGGTTAAGGATTTGAAAAGATTCTTTCGAAAACTCCGTGCGGCATACCAGAAGCGCGGAGCACCTATGAAGTACATTTATAGACTCGAACTCGGAAAGATGGGCGGCATACACATCCACATGATCTTGAACCGGATCGAAGGAGCGGACATTTTGATACAAAGATTCTGGGAGAGCGGTCGTGCATTCTATGAGTCGATGTATGACTCCGGGGGATTCGAAGCACTTGCGGCCTATATCGTGAAGCTCCCGCCGGAAGAGATAAAAGGGCAGCTCACTCTCTTCGAGCCGTGGGAGCGGAAAGCACTTGTGAAGTATTCCGCGAGTCGTAACCTGATCAGACCGACTCCGAAGACGCGGACGATCTCGCATAGGACAGTAGAGCGAATGATTCGAAACGGAGTTGCACCGAAAAAAGGATTCTATGTCGACAAAAGCTCCGTCAGATGTGGAATCAATCCATACACGGGATTTTTATTTATCTACTACACGGAGCATCCGCTGAAAAGGGGTGGAGACGATGGATAAAGTAAATATTTATCTTCTTACGACGATCCATGGCCCGCGAAAGCAAAAGGGAGTAGGCGGATACATTTTAGAGTGTGAGAGATATCCGCATCCCGCAACGCTGACGAACTTCATTGAGCTTGAGAGTGAGTCAGAGAGCAGCGCCGAAGTCTCCATCCTGGCAGCAGCACTCCATAGGATCAATAAACCGTGTGAGCTTCGCATCTTTACAGACTGTCAATATCTGCAAAGTGCGTTGACATCGTGGCTTGAAGGATGGAAGCGATCGGACTTCCAGAATGCAAAAGGAGATCCGATTCAGAATGCGGAGAAGTGGCGCGAGATAGCAGAAAGACTCAATGGAAGCGAAAAAGTGTTCTTCCGGCAAAATCACGAATACGCGAACTATTTAGAGCGCGAAACGGAAAGGAGAAAGAATGAATCTTCATGAAGACAAGAACTTGAACAAATATCTCGGAGAAAGAGTCAGAATCTCTTGGAGAGACGGATCAAGAGAAAAAGAAGGCATTCTTTCCTTCGACCGTCATCGTGGCATGTATATCTTGAAAGCGTCGCAATTTGAGTTTTGTAGTGAGCTTTTATTCCGGAAGAGTCATGCGAAGAAGATTGAGAGGTTGAACAGATGAAACGTATTTTATACAAGTGCAACAGAAAGAAATGCAAAGATGTAGTGTGCGCAGGAAAAGGAGAGCTGCATTCATGCGCTGACGATAGAATCTTGGCATCAGAATGCAGACACACAACCGAAACGCAATATGCAGCAAATGGAAGAATCAAAGGACTTTTTGATTTGATAAAAAGATTCGAGATCCATTTTAGACCGTGGTTTTACATGGTGGAAAGGTGATTGAAAATGGAGCAAATGAACATTTTCGACTACATCCGCAAGCCGTACAAGATTCCCGGACACATCCGCTTGATTGAGCTTTTCGGCGGGATCGGAGCACAAGCAAAAGCTCTTGAGAATCTGCACGCTGACTTTGAACATTGGCGGCTTGTAGAATTCGACGCGGCAGCAGTCCGATCCTATAACGCGATTCATGGGACGAACTTTGAAACGTCGGATATCACGAAGATCCACGCAGATGATTTGCAGATCGTCAATACATACATACATACATACATCATGTGTTATTCATTCCCTTGTCAGTCATTATCGGTGGCCGGAAAGATGCACGGCATGAAGCGCGGATCTGGGACTCGATCAGGTCTCTTGTGGGAAGTTGAAAGAATCTTGAAAGAATGCAAAGAGCTTCCGCAGATCCTACTAATGGAGAATGTTATCCAGGTACATTCAGAACAGAACATGCCGGACTTTCAAGAGTGGATTTCCTTCCTTGAATCTCTCGGATATTCGAACTATTGGCAGGACATGAATGCGCAAGACTACGGAATGCCACAACACAGAAAAAGAACGATTATGATCAGCATCCTGGGCGAATACAATTTCAAGTTTCCGAAGCCGGTCCCGCTAAAGACAGATGCGCTTGAGTTTTTGGAAACAGAAACAGACGATCGATACTACTTGAGCGGTGAACGTGCGGAGCAACTTCTTGTGATGGCAGAGAAGAAAAGCATCATAGACAGACAGACAGACAGACAGACAGACAGACAGATGCTCCTTGACGGATACATCGAAAATCCGAAGCCGATCCAGGTCGCAAATTGTATCACAACGAGACAGCGAGGATGCCAAACAAGACAAGCCGCAGAGAATATTGTATGCAAAAGGATTCCGAGGACAAGCGATTGAACTCGATGTGAGTGAGACAAACATTGCTCACACGATACTCGCGGCAAAGAGTAAAGGCGATTCAAATCTAGGTGAGGATTTTATATGCGAAAAGAAGTAATTGCGCTTGCAGACTTTAGAGCGGACGAAGGATTGCGGCCCAGAAGAGAGTTGATCTGTCCGACGCTTACACTTGGACTTGGTGGGGGGGTGGACTAACAAGGTCAATATTGGTGATTGAAAGATGGACAAAATCAAGATCAGACAAGCAACAAAACAAGGTTATATCGAAGTCATGAGGGGGGGGATCTGCGACATGAGCTTTCCAACGTCAACAACAAAGCGCGGAAGAGTGCAAAGTGACGGCAAGATCTGTCCGACGATCATGACGGAATGCGAACTTTGCAAAGTAGAAGACGAATACCGGATCAGGAGACTCACTCCGAGAGAATGCTTTCGCTTGATGGGATTCACAGACGAAGACTTTGACAAAGCGTCAAAGGTTACAAGCGAAACGAATCTATATAAACAAGCGGGAAATTCGATCGTTGTGCAGGTGTTGGAAGCGGTATTCAATCAACTAATTGGAGAAGGGGTGAATTGAATGTTTTTAAACACAGCGGGATTTAAAAGACTTTTGAAAGAAGCATGGAGAACAAGCGGACTCACAGTCTGGAATAACGACGGAGTGATCCACATCTTCGGGACATATTGGAAGCTGATTGCGGACTATAAAAATATCACTCCCGCAATCAAAGCGGCGGTGATCGAGCTTGTAGATGAATTCCCGGACACGGGAGAAGCATACACGGCAAGGAAGGATGAAGGGCAGCAGCTCATCATGCCGGAGACGGTGAGTCACTTATTCGCTCATACCGGAAACGAAGAAACGCAGAAGCTCACACGCTTGACGTATCAGCTCAACGGTCGGATGTATCGCATCATCCAGAGCGAAGCGACGGCAAAGTGCAGATTGATCTCTGAAAACATCGTCAAGGCTCTTTCGTCAGATGCGATCGAAGAAGACGAAGACGCTCCCTTCGGAGCAACAACAAAACTCGACAACGGTGTCTTGATGTGGAGAAATACAAAGATGGTCTTTCTCGCATTCATGGTCATGGAATCGGACGAGACGAGAGAACGTGCAGGAGAGCTGCTTGACACATTGTCAGCACTCAACAATGACGCAATCGAGATCTAAAAAAGGGGGACAGAATGAAAATCTATATCAGCGGTGCGATCACGGGTACAACGGACTACGAAGAAAGATTCGCGGAAGCGGAAGAAAAGCTCAAGGCAGCGGGATATGAAGTCATCAATCCCGCGAAGGTCGGAAAGATGCTTCCGGAGAACACAACACATGAAGAATACATGAAAATGTCTTTTGCATTGATGGACATTTGCGAAGCGGTGTACTTCATGCCGGGATGGCAGCAGTCCAGGGGAGCAAATCAAGAATACGGATATGCGATCGCAAAGAGCATGGCGAGGTACTTTTGTTGTGAGTAAGAAGGTGACGAGCAAACTGCAATTCTCACTTGAAACACGAAGAAAGATCTTTATGCGGGATCATGGTCAATGCATCTTCTGCGAAGCGGGATTCCCGGTCCCGGAAGAAGAAAAATTCGGCCGTGACATCAAAGACATCATGCATTATGTCCCACGCTCCCAGATGGGACTCGGAATCGAGCAAAACGGAGCGATCGGATGCAGATATCATCACATGAAGCTCGACAACGGAAATGACTCTCTATTGCGCAAAGCGATGCTTGAGACGTTCAGAGAGCATCTTCGCAAGCACTATGGAGAACTTGATAGAAAGGAGCTGACGTTCAGCAAATGGGAAGGTGGAACAAAAAGAAGATCAGATTGACTCCGGAGCTTGTAGCACAGCGCGTGGCAGCAGGACAGAACTATCAGCAGATCGCGGATGAGACGGAGTACAACATTCAGTCGATCAAGAGATTTGCGAAAGAAGCGGGGATCACTCATCCGAAGCCGAGAAGACCATTCGCGGAAGATATCGACAAGATTGATCAGATGGCAAAAGAAGGAATGACAACGCATCAGATCGCAAAGACGCTCGGCAGAAATTGGCAGAGCGTACACGACTATATGATTCAGAAAGGATACATCGAAGAAGTCATCGAAGAGGATGACGCAGAGATCCTGCGAATGAAATTCAGACGCAAAAAGAAGAAAAAAGAGCAGGAGCGATTCAAAGTCAAAGTCGGACAGAAGATCGTAGATGGAAAGATGATAGATGTATACAAGATGATGACGGACGTGACGGACGAGATCTTCGAAGCGGATGACATTGAGTCTTTTGGGGAAGGAAGGGAACTTTTATGAACAAAGTCATTTTAATGGGACGGCCGACGAAAGATCCGGACGTTCGGTATTCACAAGGCGAGAATCAGACAGCGATCGCTCGTTTCACATTGGCGGTCGATAGAAGAAAGTCAAAGAACAATCAAGATCCGGGAGCGGACTTCATCGGATGCGTGGCATTCGGTAGAGCTGCGGAATTCTTTGAGAAGTTTATCCGCAAGGGGACGAAGATCCTTGTGACCGGTCGCATCCAGACGGGAAGCTATACAAACAAGGACGGACAGAAGGTATACACGACAGACGTAGTGATCGAGGATGCTGAATTTGCAGAGAGCAAGAGAAGCGGAGACGAAGACAGAGCTGCAAGAGACGAAGCGGCACTCCAGGCAAGCGGAGATGGCTTCTTGAATATACCGGACGGAATCGACGAGGAACTTCCGTTCGAATAGGAGAAAGGAGAAAGAAAATGACAAGCGTAGCAAAACACAGACAGAGAGCAAAAAGGACACATGATCAGGGATACAACTTCGGACTGTTCACGCAAAAGGCGGTTCTCAAGAAACAGAAGAAGGAAAACACGAAAGGATTTGTAGAAGCATTCAAGTCACTTATCCGGACCGGAGAGAAGTAGGTGAGAAGATGACTCAAGCAAAATTCGAACAAGCCGCACAGCTATTGTCGCAGATCTGCTCAATAGAGTCAGCGATGGAAGCAGTCGAAGAAGAAAAGCACGGATACAACGAGATGAAGATCGGAAGCAGAACATGCGGATTCTATCTCGATGAATTCAAACAAGACTTCCTTGACTTCCTGGGGGACGAAAAAGAGAAGTTTGAAAACGACTTCAAGAAAATGTAAGTCAAACAAATGACAGCAAGGAGATGACGGTATATGAGAGATGCAAAGAGTGAAATCAAAGAAGAGATCTTGATGAAGATGTTCGGCTTGATCGGGCCGGCACAGAGAGCGAAGCTCGAAGAAGCGATCGTGGTAGTGCTCAATCGGTACGATGTGCAGAGAAGCGAGACATCACTCGCAACAACGGACGATACAAACGAGCACATCTTCGAATTGTTTACAGCGATTAAAGGACAGCGGATCTCACAGAAGACGCTTCGCTTTTATATCTACACGATGCGCAAACTTCTTGATATTACTCATAAAAGCATCACGACCGTCACTCCGCTCGATGTTGAATACTTTATGCATGAGATGAGAAGACGCGGTAACGAGCCGACATCGGTCAACAATCACTTGCGGAATATCTCGGCTTTCTATCATTGGCTCGTAAAACAAAGAATCTTGACGTTCAATCCTTGCGATCAGGTAGAGCAGCTCAAGACGATCGAAAAGCCGATCGAGAAATTGTCAGTTGAAGAATTCGACAGATTGAGAAGTGCGTGCAACACACTCCGGGAGAGATGCCTGATCGAACTCTTGAGATGCACAGCACTCCGCTCCGAAGAGATCCCGCTTCTGACAATGCAGGACATCGATTGGAGCACGGGAGAACTGTTCGCATACATTCCGAAGCAAAGAAAGTATCGGACAGTATATCTTGACAAGCTGACACTCGGATATCTGAAAGAGTACACAGAAGGCCGTGAGCAGAAAGATCCGATCATCAAGAGCGTGAAGAAAGACGAAGCTCTCGGAGTATCCGGAATCAATAGGCTCTTGAAGCAGCTTGCACAGCGTGCGGGATTGAACAGAAGACTTTACGTTCACATGATTCGTAGAACTTGCGCATCACACATCCTGGAGCGCGGCGGCTCGATCGAAGAAGCCGGGATCTATTTAGGTCACAAGCCGACAACAGTCACGGGAAAATATTATGCGGCATACGGCGGGGACTACATCAAGAAGATCTTTGAGAAGTACGTTGCGGCAGCATAAGGAGAAAAAATGAAAGTTTGGGTAGTTGCAGTTGATGTTGTTGAAAGAAGTGCATATTGCGGAGAAGAGATGCACTTGATCGGAGTCTTTGACTCAAAAAAGGCCGCAAAAGATGCGAGAAGAAAATACAAGAACAGAAAGACGACAATAATCGAAACAGAATTAAACGAAAAACATTTTCCGGAATACAACAGAAAGTACAGATGCTTTAAACGGGACGAGTTTTATATAGGCGGTTATAGCGAGACATAGGTGGAGACACACAAGGAGAATTAAGAATGAGCAGAACGGAAGAGAATAAAAAAATGCAGGAGTATTTCGAAGAAAAAGCCAATGAAAATCGAACCGGAACATACGAAGAAATAGCTACATGGCACAGAGAAGCAATGACTTCGGCGCTGATGGATATATCGAAAAGTCTCGCGGTTATCGCAGACAAGCTACAAGAAAATAAAACGACTCCTCAAAAACGAGGAGCCGAGTAAACGGACGCTTTGGGGCTGTCCGATGAAATGTAAGTGCATGATAGCACAAGAAGAAAGGGAATGCAAATGAAAAGAATTAGATTTTACAAAAAACTTTTAGTCGAGATTGTCGAAACGCTATGCACAATATGTCTGTACCTTGAACAGCAGGGCAGACG
>Ga0256405_10010440_pt1 | contig 12269 bp, 16 predicted proteins | sample RumenRJG_02DNA_FD_189096 | JGI IMG/M metagenome (GOLD analysis project Ga0256405, IMG submission 189096) | Bovine rumen microbial communities from Lethbridge, Alberta, Canada - RJG_02 | ecosystem: Host-associated > Mammals > Digestive system > Stomach > Rumen | place: Canada: Alberta...
ACAGTTACCTTTTAGGGGGTCGTTTTGCTATATTATATTCAGAAAGAGGGAAGGGAAATAAAAAGCCCGACCCACACAGAACATTAAAAACCACATATAGAAGGAGGAAAAAGTCATGAAGGTTACAAAGTATCGCGACAAGTCCAACGACAACGCGGCGGTTATTGAAGCCGTAAAGATGAGGGCATATAAGGGTTCGGCATATAAAACCGGCTACCGCTTAATTATGTATGACTCCGGCGCAGATGACTTTATATTTCACATTTCATGTTATGAGAGCCGAAAAGAGGCGGAACAAGCTTTATATAGTATGGGACTTGAATGGCACAAGATCGGATAACAGAAAAAGCCCGCCCGCAAAGACGGAAACAGCCGGAGCAAGCCCGGCGGCGGGATCTACCCGGAAACGGGACGCACAATAAAAACCAAACAAGGAGGGCACAACAATGTCAACAAATAGGGTTATAGCAGCGGCAGCAGCAAGGGGAATATATTTTGATGGTATAAGGGAATGGCAGAACAGCGCAACAGGATACGGATACTTAATAAAAACGCCGTTATTTAAAACAGGACATATTGTTTCTTATTCGCTTGATAACTTATACGAAAATATAAAAAGTTTCCCGATGATACCGCGCAGCCACAGAGGCACATATTATTTTGACCAGCACCCGTGGGATGTGGCAGAGTGGTTAAATAAAATGTAAGAAATAAGCCAAAAACTTAAGAAAAAAGAAATTAACTTCTATAATCTGCCTTGATATACTATAGACAGAAAAAAGAAAGCATCCCGCCCGCAAAGACGGAAACAGCCGGAGCAAGCCCGGCGGCGGGATCTACCCGGAAACGGGACACACAATAAAAACCAAACAACAGGAGGAAAAAACCATGAGAACAAACTTTTATTATCTTGAAGCACGCTACGACGCACGGCAGAGCTTTTACGGAAAAGCGTTAGTCCGGATAGATGAAACAGATACCGACTATATAAAAACGCTTATTTCTTACGAACAGCCAATAGCAACGATCAACGCCGGCGGTGAGTTTCATCTGTTGTATGAAGATGGAAGCATTACAACAGGCAGACATCTGAAGGAGTTTATGCGGCAAGCCAACATTAACCCCGACCGTTTCAAGGGTCGTAACATCTACGAAAAAGCGAAAAAAGCAGAAGAAGCAACAAACAACGACCAAGAAGACTGGTCCAAAGTAACAAACGAAGAACTGACAGAATTTTTTTCCAAATTAAAACCAATTACAGCATAACAAAAAGCATCCCGCCCGCAAAGACGACCGCGGAAATTACACGGATGACCGGAGCAAGCCCGGCGGCGGGATCTACCCGGAAACGGGGACAGCACATTCAAAACCAAATACCGAGGAGGGCAAAACCATGAAAAAATATGTCGTAACATATAGGTGGGGGGCACATCTTGAAAAAGAAGGACGCGCCGAATATTTCGCAGACGACACGGCACAGGCTTTATTTATAGCACGCGCTAAGCGAAAAGAACAGCTGATGAAGAAGGGCTATGCCGTAAAAGACGACTATCACGGGGATATGATTTTTATAAACCGCCCGGGGACGTCAAACATTTTAGCCGTTTACTCTAACTTTAAAGCGGCAGAAGTTAAAACCATAGAAGATGACATAGCCGAAGCGCTGAAGGAAATTGAAGCGCTGGAAGATGAAGAAAACGAAGAAAAAACGGAAGAAATAAAAGAAGAAAAACCGGAAGAAATAAAGCCGGCGAAGGAGGAGCCAATAATCTACACAGGAAAAACCAACGCGGCAATAATCGAAGAAGCCCGGACAAAGATGGTCAAGGAAGGGATTATTAAAGAAGCCGAAGAAATAAATACCTATCACGGCTGGATAGTTAAGGGATACAAGGTAAAACGCGGAGAGAGAGCCATAACAAAGTTAAAAATATGGAGACCATATAAAAAGAAAACCGGAGAAGAAGCAATCTACAAAGGGCAGGCAGCCTTCTTTTCATCCTCACAAGTCGAAAAAGCATGACAAAGTTATCCCGCCCGCAAAGACGACCGCGGCAATTTCACGGACGACCGGAGCAAGCCCGGCGGCGGGATCTACCCGAAAAAACGGGGACAGCACATTCAAAACCAAACAGGAGGTAACAACAATGACAACAGCAACAAAGATTACAGAACGGGAAGCGGCACTTTTAGACGCCGTTATGTTAGCCAACAAGATGATAACAGAAGGACCGGACAGATATATCTTATTACGGAAAATTGACAGAAATGATATAGAACGGGGATTATTAATATTAAACAGCACACAAACATCAGGACGCAGCCAAGATGAAAAATGGAAACGATCCGACACAATAAGGAGAGCCAAGAAATTATTACGGGAAGGATTAAAAGCCATAGACGAGTATGAAAACGACATTGAAGAAAAAATAGCCTGTGATATTTACTAATAACAGCCCAGCCCGCAAAGACGACCGCGGAAATGACACGGGAGACCGGAGCAAGCCCGGCGGCGGGGCATCCCTAAAAAGGGGACAGCACCTTAACAACCAAATATAGAAAAGGAGACAAAGAACATGAAGACAAGAAACAGAAAAAAGCAGGATGATATTTTATGGGGAATCTATGCACTTATTTACATGGAGGACGACCCAACCGACTTTGACCGTATGGTTTTAGGCGGGCACCTTCAGAAAATGTTAAAAATTATTGAGGACTACAGGACCGAGCCAAACACCAGCACAGATATGGTAAAAAGTGAAATTATTTATCTCATCCGGGAAAAATTAGAAAATTAAGGGGGATATTATGAGAGGAGAACAGTTAAAAGAAATATACAAAATATTATATAGGGGGAAGTATAGATATACGACTTCAACAGATAAAGCCGGGGAAATGAAGCAAGCCGGCTGCCCGATAGAAAAAATAAAAGTCAGACCGGAAAACGTTCACATTTTAACAGATGTATATGGATTTTAGAAAAACAGCGGCGCAAGCCGCTTTTTTCTATACCCAGAGTTAGTTATAACTAACGTTTCACGTGAAACATAAAAACCGCCCAGGCGGCGCGAAGCTCACCCAGGCGGAACCAAAAAAGAGGAGACAACATGAAGAACTATCTTTATTATATCACAGCACACATATTTGTCAAGGATCAAAAATTATTAATTCTTCAGGCACGACAACATTATTAAAAATAAATGTCCATAAACCCTTAAATGAACGAGACGAACCTACATAAGACGCTTCAACAATCATATTTTTTACAATTCTCCAATTATGCGTTTGCGGGACAGTCTCAGGAGAAACAGAACTATAATTTCTTATTAAAAAACTGCGATTTGATATTCCGATTAACGAAACTCTGCTTGACACATAAAACTGAGAGGGATTCCATGAACAGTAAGCAAATCCATCATTAAAAGTTGGGAGTGCAATTGAATATGGTTTCCCGTGTGTGCTCCAACTGTCACCGCTCCACTGATAAACAGTGCCTCCGTAAGGAATCATATCGCCTTCAACTTTTCCAGGTGGAGCGTCAAATGATATTAACGGAAACGGGAAGGGTAAAGATTTACCAGACGCAAACCAAGTTGAAACATTATAAACGCCGGTCTTTACATAGTGAAAATCATTAGGCTTATAAATCCATGAATTTGCATTAATTAATTTATCTGGTGTATTTGCCTCATTTGTCCACTCAAAATTAAAATTAAAAGCTTGATTAGACACATTATAAATGACAGACGACAACAAATTATCAACATCATGCTCCCAAGGATTAGTAAAAGGCACAGGCTCATCATAATATTTTATTATTTTATTAACAGAACCATAAATAAGCGATCCGTAAAAATTCCAGTATGACAAACGACCGTTTTTTTCCGGCACAGGCTCCACTTTTTCCTGACCGCTCTGCCATATAAGCCCGCGGCGCACACCTCCACCACCGTTATAATAAACGAGACGATTACCGAACATATATGCCACCGCTTTTAGCGTCAATTCCGATCTTTTTTACATCCGTGATCAAATATCCCTCACGATCAAAAGAATAGCAGACGCCGTTGATTTCCTTTGTTTCCATCTGATAAAAAGTTCCGGCACCGTGTCCCCTTTTGTATCTATACCACCAGCCTATTTTATCTTTATGCCATCCAACAGCCGCTTCCTCATCATCTTTCTCATACTCCGGCAGAATATAGCCATAAAGTGACGGATCAGTTAAAAAATACTCACGGAATGCAACTCCGTCTCCCGCGTTTCCTTCTATCGTATAAACTTTTTTACTATCAACCTTATAAACAATGCCGACATGATGGACACGACTTTTCTTTTCTGACTTGACGTAGCCATAAAAATAAATAACAGCACCGGGACAAATATCTTTTACGCCGGAATGCCACAGCCCGGCAATTTTACCAAAACCGACCGCGGAAGGAGTATAAAATGTCCAGCCGTCAAACTGACCGAGGAATTTTCTTGCTTCGCTGTCCCCCATTGCCGTTTTAAAAACCCAATCTACAAAACACTGGCACCAGGCGTTCCCCTGATAATCAGGGCGCATAGACGACCAATACTTTGTGAAGTTACCGCTGCCCGCATTCGCCGTTTTATCATAAAGACATGAGGCAGATTTTTTCTCTTTATACCCTACCTCTTCCATAGCAATTTCTATAATTTTTTCAGCAGTCATGATATCACCTCCACATACGGCGCAGTATAACACACTCACCAATCAGACCGGCAATAATAGCCGACCACTTAATAACCTGCCACATAAAAACGCAAAAAATAATTTCTGTCATGATAATCTCCTCCTTTATTAAAATTAAAAAAGGAAGGCGGCACAGTCCTAAGCATTTACCCGGGTCAGGGAAGCCGACCGGCGCACCACACGTCAAGAAGGCACAAAGGAGCGGCACCGCTCATCCTTATGATCATTTTATCACAAACGCCGGTATATTTCAAGGAAAGCCTGTTTCGCCCTCATGTTATCAAAAACAATTTTACGGGCACCATAAGCCTTCTTTATCCGCTTAGTCATACCGATATTTTTCGTTAAAAGCCGAGTGTCTATTCCGTGATCATCTGTTGTTAAAGCAAGAACAGGCACTGTTTTATCGCCTATATGACGGTCAGAAAGAAAAAGCACATCATCTTCGCACGCCCACATATAATATATCGACCCATCAATTTTAAAGCCATAAACGCACCACGAACCACCCGCCGGTTTTGGACCTATGAAGTCCCTGTTATCTTTTAGAGTATTACTCTGAGAGTAACCAAGGTATGCCCGTCCAGCCTCACCGGAAGCCATAGCACGACCTATCGGAGACGAGATCATTTTATCAGCGGCGATTTCGTTATTCACCATCTCAACACAAAATGACGCATCAGGACGGTATAAGCGTTTTGTATCTCTCCTCATTTCCCGGTCAATTCCTAACTCAACCAGAAAAGGAGAGTTTAATGTAATGGCATTACTGATAAAAATAATAGACGTTGTCTGCAAAGCGTCATCTCTACCACGAGCAATCGTATCATACAAGTTATAAACAGCAGAGACTTCACCAGGGAGCCGGCTTCCGTCCTCAGATATGAACTCATCATAAATGATCGTATGAACATTAATAAAATTACTGTTTTTATAGTCATTAAAAAGGTTTATGGCGACAGGATAAGAAAATAACTCATTGTCAATAAAAGCAGTATGTGCTTCAAAACGTAACTCGTGATTCTGAGGATTCCAATCTACACGGTTTAGCACTTCATCAGGATAAAGTGCACGTAGTATCGGTGACTTTCTTATCTTTTCCGGTATCTCATCAAGAAATCCCCAGGACTTTTCCCAGAAGTTTTCCATAGCCGGTCGTTTTCTGTCCTCGAAGTTACGCATATACCGGCGCAGAAGCACAGTTTTATAGCCATAGCAAAAGTAGTCAGCCAAAGCCAAAAGACCTACGCCAACGGACTTGCCGGCTTTTCGGTTTCCGATACAGAAATTGAGGGCACAGGACCCCCCCATGCCCCCGCGCAGTTTGTTCTTCCAGATCCAGTCAGGATAATAAAATCCGTCGATAATCATGATTGTCTAACCCCCAATTCTTCAAGCCACTCGATATATTCTAAAACATCAGAGTAATCATTCCCTTCAGTTTCAGTCATTTCTTCTGTCCCTCATTTTCATTTTTCTTTTTAAGATATTCATTCACAGCTTTTTCCAGTTTTTCAGGCTTAGACATTGCTTTTTCGTACTCAGCAATAGCGTCCTCAACAGAGTTTGCATATATAATCATGGCGTTACCTCCACAACCTTATAGTATTTGACATTGGTTACTGTGATATTAAACGCGGAAATGTCCGCATCTCCTTCACCCCATGTAACAAGCCAGCCGTTACTGCCAGTTGCAAGACCACCGATTAAATATCCGCCAGTCTGAGCACCAACCAGATATTTTAAAACTCCTGTTTCACGCATAAATGCCCCTTGTGCGCTTCCCGCTGGTCCGGCTGTAAATGCCGTTATTCTACCGCCTAAGTCAAAGGCAAAGCACTTTCCACTGTTTCTCCACAAAGTATCGCTTGTAAATCGTCTTCTTGTTCCACCAACAGGAATTGCTTCGTTGTATAAATTGACAGTAAGTGCAGTAGGATCTGCCTGTGTATTTTGTGTATAATTTAACTGACCGTTTAAAAAAGATACCCTATATCCGTTAGTAATTGGTATTGATGCACCTCCGGTTGGTGCTGTTCCAATTCTTATATCTGCACCACAAAAAGTTGCCTGCGATATATCAGATACTTCTTCGATGTCAAAAGCGGTTGTTCCGTGAGACGGTGTTATCCACGCTGTGTCGTAGTTGTCGTTGCTCGACTTAGTCAGGACCTGCCCCGTTGTGCCTCCGGTCGGAACACCCTCTCCGGCTGGTCCCTGTGCTCCGGTTGGTCCCTGTGGTCCGGTTTCTCCCCGCGGTCCGGTTGCCCCGGTAGGTCCCTGCGGTCCAGTAGCACCTGTAGGACCCTGCGGTCCGGTTTCTCCCTGTGGTCCCTGTGGTCCGGTTGCCCCGGTAGGTCCCTGCTGTCCGTTCATTATTGCGATTGGATCAGGGTTTTCCTCGTCTCCGTCATTTGTCCATGACAGTATATAGCCGCCTTCCGTTGGAGTGATATGTGGAGTATATGTGACATTATTTTTAACAGTGATTGTACCGGCTGTTCTGGTAAAGCCTGCGCCGTCAGTCACCGTAAAAGTAACGGTCTCCCCGATCTGAGATATAGTTATATCACTCAGAACGTTTTCAGGATTAAGTTCGCCGTCACCATTAAAAAGGCTGTTAGGAGCTTTCGGATTTGCTGATACGTTATATCCAGCAATATTTACTCTTGCCATATTTTAGTCTCCTTTCTTAGTAGCAGTAGCAGTCAAAGCACTCTTCCATCTGACGGCAGAGCCATATAAATGGCTGAGAGTTTTGGATTGCTTTTATAGCCCGAGGGAGTATGTCTGAAGAGCTCTCACCGCGTCCCAGTTCCTGTCTTCCGGTTGCTGTGGTTTCTTTCTTTGTTCCGCTTCCGGTTTCGGTTTCGCTGTTGCTTTCGCTGGTTGACGTGGTGCTTTCTCCACTGTTAACTGTTTCTTCTGTTTCTGTTCCTGTTTCTGTTTTTGTGCCGCCGTTCGTGCCATTCTTTGTCACCTCCGTTACGGTTTCATCGGTTCCGGTCTTAGTTTTTGTGACTGTGTCTGTCCCTGTAATTGTTTTAGTGCCGGCTGTAGTTTCAGTTCCGCCCTCTGTGGTTGTTTCGTCCGTATCATATGTTGTTTCGCTCTGTGTGTCTCTGGTTTCCTCCGTCGTTCCGTCAGTTACAGTCGTTTCATCGTCTGTTCCGGTTGCGGAAGAAGAAGCTGTAGCTCTTGTGTATGATCCGTCAGAAGCATAATCAATTGATGGCGCTGTTCCATCTGTTGGCAGTGCATTCAGGTTTGCCTCTGGGTATGCGATACCATAAGCATTTCCTCCGCTGCTGGATGATGTTGTTGAGGTTGTGTCATCATCTCGTACAACGCGTTCGTCATTTTCAGTTGTAATGGTTCCGGTTTCGGCAGTTGTATCAGTACCGGTTTTTACTGTTGATCTCGTGATGTTTGGTGTACGGGTCTTGTTTTCTGTTTCTGTCTTGTTCTCATTTCCTGTCTCAGATTCTCTAATGTCGGGCGTGTTGGTCTCTTCGGTCCGCTCGGTCTGCGCTTGTGTCTCACTGTTCGTGGTTGTGAGATTTGGAGTCCTCGTTTTAGTCCTTGTGCCACTGTCTTCCGTGCTCCTTTCTCCCGTTTTTTCTCCGGTTTTCTCTACTGTGGTTTCGTGCTCTGATGCTGTAATCCGGCTGTCCTTGATCTCCATATAGTATGTTGTAAATGGGTCCATAGTTCCGGCAACTTCATTTATCCGCATCTGATTGACAAAGTTAGGATAATAGACATTAATGTTGTGCCGGTAGTAACGCTTAAAGACTTCTTCCGGACCACATAAAAAATATTCAAAAAAGTGATCTGCAAGTGCCTGCTGCGTCGCCTCGTCTGGTTCTGCTTCTGTTCCATAATACAGATCCTGCCCTGTAGCGCTATGGAGAAACTCTTCAAAAGTCTGTCTCGCTGTTGTTATCATCTGCTTCTACCTCCTCTTCCTCCATTTTATCACTGCGCTGTGTAAAAGTAAAGACAGGCTCAACCGTGGCAGAAACGCCATACATTTTTTCAAGACGTTCAAGACCAAGCCGCCTTGCTTCCAGGGACGTAGAAAGAGACAGCCTTGTCGCTTCCTCGTTCTGCTCAAGTTCTACCTCTCCAACGCCGGACAATTTATTGATAATCCCATTCGCATTAATTCCAAACTCTGTCAGGAAGTCAGCAAAGGTTTTATCATATGTTTCCATAAGGATTTTTAAAACGTCAGGAGTCGCCGGATTTGATGTCATCCGTGGCGGATCTTTAAGGTCGTTTTCTTCGCCATACGTTATGATAAAAGGCTTTCCTTCGTCCAGTGCTTTTAATGCTCTTTCAATGGCTCTTGTCTGTGCCCGGCTGTTAGTCTCCCATACAACGCCGGCTCTTGTGTTGTGAATCGCTGTGCTTATAGATGTCTGCAAAAGATACAGCCTGTTAGCGTACCACCATATGCGGAAGATCGGGGGAACGTCATTCTTATTGTCATACATAATAACACCGTCAGCCGCGATCTCGTTACCGGGAAGATACGGGATGATTCTTCCATATGTCTTGCCCATGTAGTCCAGCAGTTGTACAGAAGCCGGATAGCCATATCGGTTAAAGCCGCCGCTTATAACAGCAGAGTAATTAAACAGCCCGTCAGCGTCCTTTTTAAACCCCGCCTTGCCGTCAGCAATCAGACACATCTCCAAATACCGGATATCAACAGTATCAGGAAGCCCCTTATATTTAAAACGATTTGACACCAGAGATATAAGCCGGCGGAAGATCAGAGCAGCAGCCGCCTTCTGATCATACAGAAAACGGTCGCCGCCCCCATTCGAAAAATGTACAAAGAAACTGTCAATGTAACTCGTCATTGTGTCACCTCCATTTAATTCAGGTCGTAATAGGAACTGTCAGGGAGAACATGCCAAACACGAACACCGGAGTTAAGCTGAGCGACAGCCCTTTCTCTTATTCTCATTCCGTATCCCTGCGTCTTAATTGATATACCAAAAGCCTGCACAAAATTATAATACTGGCGTGTGTTAAAAACAGCCGCTGTTAGTGGTTTATGAAGACCTGAGTATCCAAAACGCTGAAAATATCTGTCTGCCTCTAACATATCGTCTGGATGCATACATGTTTCATAATATCCAAATTTGTTATATCCATAAAGACCGAGATTTATTTCAGGTGAAAACATAACGGAAGGAGCAACAACATTTCTTGACTGTAATTCTCCAACCGTGGTTTGATTTATCTCCTGCGCGCGGGCACGCATTATTAAATCGCGTTTTGCCTCGTTTCCTATCATCTCGTAAACATTTCGATTTACCGCATTTCGAGTTGACGCCTCTTTTATAGCATAGTCATATGGAATGGAAGCGGCATCTACAAATCCGGGAAGTGAACCAGCAACAGCACCTGGAGCACCACCAAGCACAAAGCCTTCAAGCGCACCAATAGCTGAACTTTTTGCCGCCGAAACAGTTTGGCTCATCGCCTCAAGACCGCCAATTGCTTCAAACTTATTACGGTCAAGCCCTGTCTCTTCATATGCCATTTCAAGTCCTTTTTGTGCAATTGAATTCTGAAGTGTTGCGTTTTCAAAAGCCCTTGCTTGTGTTGCTCTTGTCATGGCAGTATTTAATCCAGCCCAGGCATTACCGCTTGCGCCTTCTACGACAATTTGAGAGTTACTCCACTGTGCGCCGTGAACAGAATCAGCATAAGCGTGTCTTATTCCTGTTCCGGTTCCTCCGCCGGTATGAAGATCAGCAAAACCCGCATAAGGCTTTCCCGTGCTGGAAGGATCAGACCATGTCCTTATACGCGGATTAGCTCTAACCTGCCCGTTTTCTACGCCGGCAGTTTCTGCAATTGGATAAGAAGCAGTATCACCAGACGCGAGAGCAATTAAATGCGCGGAACGGAACAGAGCAAAAACTTTTTTATTTTTAATTCCCTGAACATATTCATATGGCGCGTTTGTTAAGTTAATAACTTCTTCCCATCCATATAACGCATCAAACGTTCCGTTTCCATCTGAAGACAACGATTTACCGCCATCCCACTGTGCCGGAATCTGATATGACGCACCAAGCTGTAACTGACCAAAGGAATATAATTTACTAAGTCCTCTTTTAACAACAGCGTTTGTTGGATCATAAGCAGCCGTTCCAGCAAGTTTAAAATATTTATAACTTTCATTATCAAAATCCCATACTCTAAACTCTGTGCTATATGGAGCAATTTTAAGTTTAGGCAAATACATAACAGGGTCAACTGTTCCCGCCACAATACCGGCTATAACATCTGCCGTTAGATCTGCTGTTCCAGCAATATCGATTATATCTGTATTTGATATTACAACATTGAGGTCATCTGTTCGCGGATTTGTTGTTGGTAATATCTGCCATTTATCAACAATAAGCGGTCGTGTTGGAACAAACTCTTCTGCCGCCACATTTGAAAAAAGCGTGTCTTCTGACTGTGCAATATGTCCGCGTGTCATCCAGCCTGAAGTATATGTCTGTGCGTCTGCACCACCCATTGTTAAAAGGGCGTCAAGCACAAGACCAATTGCTGTAACCCCTTTTGCCAACGACCGCGGAGAGGCAAAGTAATAACAGGCTTTTCCGGTTGTGTTGTCCGTGATCCTTACATAGTCCACATCTGCCAAATTATCATAGCTGTCTTTAATCCTGATAACCGGAAGATCTACGGACTCACGGAGAAAGTAAAAGTCAGCATAATCTGTATGTTGTGCCGCATCAAGCACAGAGGGAGAGCCGGGAATATTAAGACCGTCAAAGCCAGTATTTTTATATACTCTAACTGTTTTAAGTCCCATATTATTACCTCATAAAAGACAAGCCGGTCCGGGTGTTTTCCCCGTCCCGGCATTGTCGTGTTGTTTATCAGTTACCGTTAATGGTGATAGTCTGCGTTGCAGTTACGCTGTTGTCGATATGAGAAGTCCATGTCACAGTGATACTTGCCGCTGTCTCGTCTTTTGCGATAAGCAGTTTCCCTGATACTTCGTCGATCATAGTATCAGCAGAGACGTTACCTGAAATTGCCCAGGTTCCGAACTTGTCCGCGATCTTGTTGGTTGCGGCAGTGATCGTTGCTACCTGATTAATAACGGTGTCACCTCTGTTTGCCGCCAGAGAGCCGCTCATGGTTTTAAGTGTTGCGGCAGTAATACCGATACTGTCCGCCGGTGCCCACGCAATGGCGTTGTTGAAAAAGCTCATAGCATAGACAGCCCAGTAGTGAAGCCATCTCTTCAGGCTCAGAGTGGATCCGTTGTAAAACTCTGTCATCTTCGGGAAGCCGATAACCGGGTGGATCTCAAAAGCAAGACGGTCAACATACATCGTATGGACAGCGCCAAAAGCGCCGGTCTTCGTAACGATACCCTGACCGTCCTTTTCGAGTGACAGGTAATCATCATGGAATGCCCAAGGCAGAGCATAGGTTTCCAGCACAGCGCGGGTTTCGGTGTCAGTAAAGATGATCCCCTCTTCCGCCGGGGTGAATGTATCACAGC
>Ga0256405_10010441_pt1 | contig 12269 bp, 6 predicted proteins | sample RumenRJG_02DNA_FD_189096 | JGI IMG/M metagenome (GOLD analysis project Ga0256405, IMG submission 189096) | Bovine rumen microbial communities from Lethbridge, Alberta, Canada - RJG_02 | ecosystem: Host-associated > Mammals > Digestive system > Stomach > Rumen | place: Canada: Alberta | collected...
ATATCGGACCAGATCCCGGAACAGGTACTGGCTCCATATCAGTAACCGAGTACCCATCATCCCATGTCCAAGGGCCAGCCCAATTATTATCTATGAGCTGCGGAACATATCGGGATCCTACATTCTCTTTGATTACAACACCTTCATCTGCTTTAGATAAAATTTTGATTTCTTCAATTGTCAAAGTCCCATGCTTATTATTCTCATCCGCCTCATGCTGGACTTTACCATTGTCATCATAAGCTTTATATACGCCCCCATAGAGATAATCATCGTTATGATATTTATAAAAATCGATTGTATCTATGTAACGACCATCTCCAGTCCCTTTCTCTGCTTCCTTTGTAGTATGCAGTTCAAGAGTGTCTGTTCCGGAATTATAGACATAAAACTTACTATAAAACCTTAAGGTGACTTCCGCATTTTCTTGTATGTTCATGATAAAGACTTCACTTTCCTCTTCATCAAAGAACAACTGCCAGTCATATTTTGTCATGAACTCAGCAAGTGTTTCAGAATCAATATCAACATATACTGATCCGTTTTTAGGAACCATTATATCCTGTTCTGCTTCTGGCCTCTCTACATCATCAAGTATAAAATGAGCAGTCACTGCGACATCTGGGGCGACTTCTCTCTCTTCCCAATGAGCAATAAACTTTATTTCATATAGTCCTTCCGAATTCTTATTTGATGATGCATACTTCATTATTTCATTGAGTTCAATCTTCTGTGAAGGAGCATAATGGACGTCCTGAGAAGCACCCTCGATCGTATAATATAAAAATACATAGTTAGAATCGCTCGAAGTCGGAACTGTTTTATCAATCACGATCTCCGTATTGTCTTCCACATTAAAACCTCTTACTGTACCATCACCATATTTACCACCGTTATTATAAACTGGATACTTATCCCCCCATGTATGATCGCCCTGTCCATATTGAATTGCATACCGTTTCAGATAGGCTCTTATACGAAGCATTGCAAAAGTATTATTCCCTAAACTATTAATACTGAATTTATAATAACCTGAATTATCAGGGTTTCCATTTATCTTATAGTAATTATCTCCAACGCTGGTGCCTTTAGAGATTCCCGCTGAAAGATATATATTAGAAGACGTGAACAAATCCGTCCCATTCGAGGAAATAAATGCCATTTCCGGATCCTCATAACCATCATTGACACGGAAACGCATTCTATTCCTATTATCACTATACCAGTTCATAAAATCACTTCCATTACCAATAGATATTGGCTGCGAGACTGGCCAGTGTTCAAACACTTCTGAATTAGTTGCTGTACTTTTTCTATTATAAATATTCGTATCCTGGTACTGGTAATCATACGTAACATTTTCAAGGACATCCGGCATATATTCCCACCAACTCCAGGAATTATATAGGTTACCTCCCGAAATAGTGATATTCTCATAGCAATTAGAAGCCTTTACAGTATAGGATCTGGAATAATATGTTTTTCCATTATATATAACCGAATCACTAGTATCGACAGTCACCGTGATTGTAATTATCGTTCCAGTAGATAATGTAGTGGATACAGAAGAAGTCCCTGTTTCAGAATATGGAACAGCTACATCTTCCCCATTCACGGCCAAAGAATCCATAATCCAACAATAGCCATTGCGATCTTGCGGTGTTGGACTTACAGGTGTAGTTGTTCTAAATGTCCATGATGACTCATGTAATGTAAACGTTTTTGATGTTTCAGTATTTTCATTATCTATCTTGCTTTCTCTATACCTTTTAGTACTTCCTCCTCCAAAGTATTTAGTATAGAGAACATGCCCAACCGTATACGTATAAGAATTTCGTTTATTCAAATTGATGATTATTTCCTGATTCGACGTTACAGAAGGAATTGTGAATACACCATCCAACTCATAAGTTCCGGTTTTTGTCACAGTATCTCTTGTGGACGTATAGGTTGGTTCAACGCCAAGGCGCCCCATGTTTGAACCATTTCTTGTAATTGAAGTTGCTTCACATCCACGCGGAATAGCTATATACACGCCTCTGTTATTTGCAGAAAGATCGGTATTATCATAGATGGTGTTTTCTTTTATGGAAGACGGTCCATCAACAATCAGCTTATCAGGATCAATATCCTGAGCTAAAAGAGCAGCTCGAAGGTCAGCAGGAATCACACCATCTGCGATCGTATAGGTTTGTCCTCCAAATGTGACCTTATACGTTACAGTTAATGGTGTGCTGTCATAGTAAAGAACAATCTTCTGATCTACCAACAATTCAATCAACAGATCCGAACTGTCCTTATTTGCAACTGTTCTGTAATACACATATGTCCGTACATCACTAGGATCTTCTTTGTTAGTTGCTGTCATCTGTCCTATAAATATGACTTCATCCGTCTCTGGAACATCTCCTTCCCAATCATATGATGAAGCTGAAGATGAAGTACTCATTATAACCGCCTTATTAAACGAATAGCTATCATAAGACGGTGCATTTTCTTTAATGTAACCAGAATTAAATGATTTCTTAGAAAGCGTACTTGGATAGAGTTCTATATTATCCAACACGGTTACAGTATTTGAATGGACTGTCGAATACTCTGAAAATGATTTTCCAACAAATACAGCTTTCCCGGCGGAAATAGCTGCACCTTCAATTTTTTCAGCCGTTCCATCATCTTTTACATGAACTAAAGTATCGCCATATTCGATACTACTCGATTCCCACGTTACTTCAACAGGAGCCTCTGGTTCAATCTCAACACCATCCTTCCAGAAGCTGATGTTAATGGAAAATACATCATAGGAATGATTCGGATCAAGAACTGTAAGAATTGATGCATAGTTGCTTGAATCTCCATCTGACAGAACCATTCTTGTCCCGCGTTCGAATGTTCCTTTTGGCGCATCTACAGTAACTTTTGATGAACCAAAAGTCTTCTCATAATGCAGACTTCCATCTTCATTTACTTCCACAATTGCAAAAATAGAGAATTCTTTACTGCTGAAAGTAACTCCATCTTTATCGAATACTGCATTATGCACTTCACTGGCAGGCTGATTATCATGGATATGTATTAGTTTATACGTATTATCCGTATCAATAGGTGTTTTAATCGTTACTGTTACATCTTTATTTGGTTCTACCTCATCTTCACTTCCAGCATGGAAAGAAATATCATAAGCAGTTATACTTAATGGATTCATGTCCTCTTCAAGAACACTTTCCACTGCATCCAATACGATATCATCCGATACCATCTCTGCTTCCATGGAAATATCACCATAGAATGCTCCGGAAGGAGCTGTAACAGAGATATCAGCTGATCCTTCTGACAGTTTAAAGAGAGTCTTCCCCTTCACTCTCTTTCCTTCCGTACGTAAAAAATCATCTTTACGTACTCCGGTAAGAATATATGTTTCTTTAAATGATGTATAGAAATCAAAAGAAGGTTTTACGGAAGTTCCAATGCGATGGACATTATTTCCATTTGAACGATATAATACATAGGATTCTGCGTCTATCTTTTTTGCGTCTATCGTTATCTCCAGACCAATCGGTTTGAATTCATTCCCACGTGAATCAAAGAATGCCAATTCGATCGCCTTTGTGCCGACAACAACCTTCCCATAATTCTGAGCCTCAATTTTCTCAATATAATCATCTATCGGCACAAAACGAACTTGCATGGTCGACCCGCGTCCAACAAACAGATTAGAGACCGTCACCTTTACAGCCGTCTCATCATCGAACACAGCAGAAAAATATGTATAGAAGAAGCCTCTCTGTGAAACTGCCGTAACTTCTTCGTCGGAAGCAGCTAAATAGCCATCTTCCACGAGTACATCTTCCTCATTAGCTGCACTCAGAATCTCCTGATCAGATTCCTCTCCAGGAGCTATATCTTCCTCGGCAAGATCTTCATCTTCCTCAATAGTCAGTTCCTGCTCCTCTATCCCATTCTCCAATGAAAAGGTGTTTGAATTATCCAAGTCTTCGATCAAACCAGATTCATTTATTATATAATCTTCTTCCGTTTCTTCTGTAACAACATCATCGCCAATACTCTCCTTGGCTGAATTCTCGAGCGCAGACTGATCCTCTAAAACAGACAGATCAAAACCAGTTTCTTCACTTTGTTTTGTCTGCGTTGCAACAGCCAGGTCCTCGGACGCCCCATCATCAGTTGCAAGCACAGTAGCCGGACAACTGGACAGAACCATAACTGCTGACAATACTCCGGCAAGTACATTTCGCACTCCGATTCTGCGATTCAACATATTTGTTTCCCTCCATTGTGTATGCACAACATTAAAAATATATGCATTTGCAAGCATACAATTATCCAATTTAATGTTTTTAACTTATACATTATATAGTATATCTATTAACATATAAAATCAATTCTTTTGTGCATTTTAATAACTATAACACTTTATTTTTTCCTTGCCTGACTTGTTGCTTCTAGCCGATCAGCCAGATTACCACGTCTCCTCCCTGCTTGTATTTCTTTTCTAAGAAGGGACAATCCATTCTTTCGACATAGTGCAAACCTTGCATATCTTATACCCTGGTAGATCCATGCGAATGGTTGCATAATCGGATATTTTCTGCATAAAGCCCAGTTCACAATTCCTCTTCTTTGAAGATTCCCAAAAAAGGCTATGATTCCTCTCCCATGACTGATAACCATGGCAGCTTCATTTCTTATGCCTTGCTTGCTCCCAAAATTACCGCATTCAAAGAGATACTGTAATAACTCCTCACATAGTTGTTCATCAGCAACCTGAGGCCAAGTCCTAGACTGCTCAGGAAGTCCAAAATAAATCTGGCACATACGTGTCACCGTTATCGCCAGTCTTTCCAGCCCCAATATCACTACATTATCTCGAAATGCCTCCCACCTGTCATCGTTCAGGAATCGGTTTACAAACAACATCCAGTCGATGACTTGACGAAAACCCAGACCTTCTTCTATATGCTGATTGATATGAGTCAACAGTATCAAACCATTCAAAAAATCCGGGGGTACCGGAAAACACATATCAGGTGATTGAATCTGTTCTGAATAAGAGCAGTCCGATACTCTATTCTTTTTTGCAGCTATATCCTGAGGAAGTATGTCATAGATTGACTGATACTGAAGTCGTCCAGGTATCGCCTCATAAATCCATCGATCCAAAAGCCTTTCTGCTTCAAGTGTGTTCAATGTCGCAAATCGTGAATGGATCTCAATATAGATATCATCTTTCTTATATGCACACTCCCTTGATGATTCAATTTCAAGATATTCACCATCACAATCTGCCTGGTTCAATAGTCTGATTGCACGCTTATAAAACTCAGATGGTACTATGACATCAATATCGCCCTGGTTTCTAAGTATTGGACGAGGATATAACAATGATGCAGAAAAGCCCTTAATCACCATATATGGAATATGATGCCTGTTCAGTAATTCATTCAGCCATTCAAGTACATATAAAATACGAATATTAATCTCAAACTTGTCAACGCATTTTCCAATCCACCGTTCACGCACATCTGAGGGAAGATTCTGGGAAATGAGATAATCTGAAAACAACAGCTGGATTTCCTGATCATTCAGTTCTGTATAGATTGCGTTCCAATCAGGATCGTCTGAAAGCCTTTCTTTTTCAGAACACTCTGTATCCTTCCCTTTGTTATCTCCAAAAAACAGATCCCTTATCAGAAAGCATACATCAGACTCCACAGACTTCATTTTTCTTATGTCTTTTGAGTTATAAAGATAAAAATCATTTTTATTTTTGTTCATAATCATTTTGTATATGCAAAAACTGAAAAAACACTGAAAGAACCAACATTGATTCCTTCAGTGTTAACTAAAACTTTATTTTACTTTTCGGCTCTTCACTGCACTCCACTGTGAGAACTTTGACCCATTATAGAATCGAACACGAACATAGTATTTCTTTTTCTTCTGAAGCTTCTTAAAAGTAAAACTTGTCTTTTTCTTCTTGATGCTCTTCGTCTTGACGATATTTGTAAAAGCAGAATCTGTCGCAACTTCAATATAATATCCTTTAATATTCTTAAGCACTGATTTCGACGGTTTCTTCCAACTTACAACAAGCTTACGTCCTCCTGCTGCCTTAACTTTCACTTTTTGGGGTTTACCAGAAATCTGTGGCTTAACTTTAGTTGAATCGTGCTGCATTGCTCCACAAACGGAGCATGTGCGATCTCCATTCTCATTATATGAACCCCAGGTATGCTTATCCGTTTTTTGTATAACAATTTCTGTTTCTGCTCCACATAAGCAAGTACATCTCCTGGAACCATTCCTTCCACATGTCGGCTGTACAATTATATTACCGCTATCCCAGCAATGACCAAGCCTATCCCCTGTAACAGGATCTTTCAAATTCACTGAATAAGTGCCATCTCCGTTGTCAACGGGTTCTCCTATCGCACTTTGATCTGACAAAAAGTAATATAGCTGGTTTTGTTCACATTGAACCGCCAAAAAGACCTTTGATTTAAAACTCTTTATAGCATTATCTTTATCCTGATATGTAATATACAGCTGAAAACCATCATCCTCATTTTCCGCCTTAATCATTTTTACACAGAAACGAGGAACCTGATAAAAATATATTGATCCTACTTTTGACGGAGAAATGGTGATCTCATATTCCGAACCCGCTTTCAACATTGCAGCAACAATAGAAGTTTCTGAATCAAGGTTACCGGACACGGTAAGCGGGTTGACTTTTTTAGATACTTTTACCGATTCACCATCTGTATCAAGTATTGAGAAACGATCGATGTCCCCAACAAAATGATACTCTCCGGTTGTTTTGGGTTTTAGCAGAAAGATCTGATCCTTATCTCCACTAAAGTTATACGGAGTCAGTTCTGTTGTTAACTCTGTAGCCGTTATACCAGCAGCAAATAAAAAATCCTCAAAATCTTCAATAATACCATCTTGTATGTCAGTATCTATTGCTTCAGAAGTATCTACTAATTCATCCGGATCGACATCTTCACCTGATTCTGTTTCAAACTGATAATCTTCTTCTACGATGCTCTCCTCCATTGAATCTGAAAGAGCCTCTTCGTCAAACAACTCCGTCTCTTCAGAACCAAGTAAGTGATCTGCCAGAATATCTTCTGAATAAAAATCATCTTCAATTTCTTCAGAAGCATAAACAATGGTTTCAGCGCCCAATAACTGCGAAACAAAAAGCAAAGTAGATAACATAAAAATAAGAGTTTTCTTTCTCATCTTCATTCTCCATCAAAATGCATGAACTTCTTTTCATAGTACATAACATGCAGATTTCAGGCTGTCAACTTATAATTCGAAAGCAACGACAGCCCCTTGAATAATTAATTGATTCTTATTCTTTTTTCTATCTTTTTTTCATAGATGAAATAATCCATTCTATGCCAAAAGCAATTATAGCCCCCAGAACTGTCCCTACCGTATTATGGAAAACATCATCAAATTCGGCTAAACCTCTGGAAAACATTAGTTGAAGAAGCTCCATTGACAAAGACAGCAGCGCCCCTGTCAGTATTATTCTGCCAAATATATTACTGGTCAGAAAAAATGACCTAAACACCCAAAACAGAAAAAAGCCCAACGGAATGAATAGAAGTACATTTAAGATATTAACATACAAATAATCCAAATTACCCTCAATATATTTTCTGTAAGACCAAAAAGGAATCAAATTCAAACCGTGTCTGCCTACTCCTCTATCAGCCACAAGTATATCAAGCAAAAGAACAGAATATCCAACGGCAGCCGCTCCTGCTATCGCGCTAATAAAAAGATTGTATCTGTGAGCCAGTCCCTTTCCCTTTCGATAAAAAAAACAGAAAGCAAAAACAGCTATCATAACCGAGGCAATAACCCACACTAATGAAAAACTCGGCATGTAAGCTCCCCAGTAATTACGAAATGTTTGACTTTTAAGATCATTAAAAAACATCGAGTAGAATACTCCTGAGTTGATTAATTGTCACCATACATTCTTACATATTGCTCTATCACAAAAATCGGCTGGCGATCAATTCAGAAATGACTTTGAGAATAAAAGATGCCGCAATTACTAAACCCAGGAACAATATAGTACTTATAACCAAGTTATTAAAATGATAGTAAACGTTGAAAGCAGTTCCCATACAAAACAGTCCATGCACAAGGTACACGTAATATGAAGAAGCGTCAAAATAACTGACTACCTTATTCTGAGCAACTCTTCTGACAATCTCAGAATATCTCTTTTCAACAGCAAAACCGATATAAAAGATCCATATGCCCAACACAGTATGACTTACAATAGTATAGACTGGATAATACACAAAGCCAGGATATCGGATTCTTATCAAAATCCGGATAATCTGAAGGGTAATCGCTAATACACTTAAGACTACTATACCCCTTTGACTCGTATTTTCTTTAGTAAAACCTTGAAAGCCTAAAGTATACCCTACTATAAACAGACTGATATAGCTTAAATTAACAATATCTGCTACAGCCAATATAAGAACAATGGCATACATCGCTGTTATCGAGATTAAACATCTAATTTTTAGAATTCGATGTCGCTTTATATACACGTTGATAAATATATTGCAATAACGGTACAATCATATAACATATCATTATGATTGTGGTAAACCACAGCGGCCCCAGATTTTTTATCTCGATTATAAATCTCCTAAAAAAAAACCAATTCAGAAACAGGAGACCATGAAGATTAAGAAGATACATTACAAATGTAAACAAATCGGTCTTGATCTTTATCAAATACATGAGCGAAACATCAACAAGAACGACAATAGCAACAGGGAGCCAGATCCTGTTTGCTCTCCCATAAATCCATTGACGATAGTTGGTTATCGTCCCTCTTCCGTATAGATATCCCGAGATTAATAAGAAAACCTGAACTCCTACACTTAAAAACTGATTGAGATGTGCACTCCACGGAATGAATGTGTAGTAACTAATAGAGTGACACAGAACAATCAGGATCATGCTCAAGACACGTAGACATGTAATTGAATGACTACGTTGATTCAAATCTCTAATCCCCCTTTGTAGATATGTCTGTATGTCATATTCAACACTTTAAGGTATCTGTTGATTATTCCGGCTCCGATTGAGCCACCTGTCCGGACTTTGGTAAACACTCAATTGCCAGTACCTTACTTCCTTATCACATCCATGAGATAATGTCCCCGCTATCTGTGTCGGCTTGCGCAACTTGTCCAACTTGTGCAACCCACACTACACACGGAGATTATCTCTATGAATACTGATCTGAAGATCCGTCAGGCAAAACTCTCCAGATGGACTGCCCTCTTCCACGAACAGGCTTACGATCCGCTCCTCAACGCTCCATACATTATTTTCATACATGTACTGCTGCTGTTCAAAGACATTGCGAATCACCCCAGCCTGGTTGTATGCCGCTTAGAGAGTTCCTTTCCTTCATCGAAGTATCTGTCAATGTAACCGAGATCCCGGCGGAGATAATTCCATAGGGATTCAACTTTTCTCTTCAAATCTTATGATTGTTTTATCTGGAATATCATAGAATTCTTTAAAATAATGCTCATATTGTGAACTTCCCGGATCAGGTATCCACAAGTATTCACTATGTGGATACTTAGCCAGTGTAATCAAATCTATATTTTCGTTCCTGACTTGTTGTATTGTTATCAGTCTTTCTCTGTTTGTAGACCCTATTGAACTATAAATAATTGTAAGATGGCAAGAAAGCAAAAAGCATAACCCCAACAAACCTATCAGTACAACTTGCTCGAATACAATAGGCATATTTGCAATTATAGGCCCCATTATTATTAAGCATAACAGTGATAGACATAAGTATGTTGTATAATAACTACGAGGGCCTACTGTATTAATCACCACCATAGGAATCATTATTACAAAAGGAGAAAGCCATATTGATAGAATAAGTATAAGCCTATTCTTCTCAATCCTATAGTAAAGCCATATTTCAAATGTGATCAAACATACAAAAAGAAGATCTCCGACAGCTATAAATACATGAATCTGTGCTGGATATTCCCATATTATTCTTATAACATAATATAGAGCATAGATAGTATGTAGAACACATAAACACAAATAGCATATATATTTTACTGTTCCACGCACACATTTGCGGATTCTTTTTATACCATTAATGGAGAATAAAACAGATATTACTGAAACTAATAATCCATGCTTGCTAATGATTTGGGGAATGAATTCTCCCACATATCGATAAAGAGCATTATATATAATTGAATATAAATGTTGGTCTCTGCTAAACATGAGTCTTCTATATTGACCAACTGCATATCCTGTATCCCACAGTGTTTGATAAATGCTATTATCAAACATTATGTACAAACCTATTACTGTTCCAGTCGTTAGTGCCATTGCACTATAAAAACTACTTCTTTTCTTTATTGCTGAATAAGCCAAGAACATCGAGGACACGATACCAAAGTAAATACTAATGTTTTCTAAGAACAGTTGAATGACAATTCCAAAACTGACGACGATTATGTAATATAACACTTTTCCATAATTAGAATGCATTTTGGAGGAATTGTTTTTTAACATAGTTAACAAGAACATATAGAATGCTAACAATGCATATCCCGAAACTACAAAATTAGAAAAGCCGGCAACCCATCCATTTGTCTGCCTCCACACATCAACTGGTAGACTAAGAATCATTATATTTGCAACTATAAATGAGATTATTCTAATCCGTCTTAAACAGATTTCTTCACTATAACCAAAACGATCAAAAAAGGTTACTGTTATCCTCGAAAGCATGTCAGGTATTAATGTGAAAACGACACCCATCACTATATCCTTCAATACTACAGATCTAGTCAAAAGGACAACTATGAAGTTCCCTGCATATCGGTTATTAACATCAGCTTTAATCAAATGATCGATTCCACTTTTTATGCCCCAATCCCAATCATCATGGGTATAAGGAATCTGAGATGCAATCCAAATGTATAACAACAAGAATGAAATGAACAAAGCCCAATACTTATACTTATCTACTGTAGAAAGCGTTTTAGTTGAAATGTATTCCATAATTCTGAAAAAAGACTTTATTCCTCTCTGATTATTTTACCGCTCAGTCGCTTTCGTATAGTACCAACAATGAAAGCAGCAGACTCTCGCTCAAGAATCGCATTCGCAATAATAAAAAGCGCGATAACAAACAGACTTACTACTATTCCGTAACTCACTAATTCAATATAGTTAGATGCTTGAATAGGGATTTTCCCCAACCCCCACGATACACAAATATATAAAACCAAATTAAACAGCCATCTTTTGTACGTAGTCCAACATGACCTCTTAAGTATTTCTGAAGCAAAAAGGATCATGTCATTCGTTCGGTATAGCAGCGCTGCTATTGTTCCAATCAGTACACCATAGATACCAAATCTCATCACACAGATTATGGATACACAAACATTTATGCATGACTCAAGCACAGATCTCCATTTCGTGTCTTCAAAATGTTGTGATATGCTTATAACTGTTGCCGATGAAATCCGGCCATTATGTAGAAGGTAAAATGCTGCAAATAACCAGGGAAGATACGTATCTACATATCTGATATCATTGACACCAGCTGTGTATAGAGTAAGAAATGGATTCATTAGGAAACGACAGATACAGTACAATGAAAAAGTAATAACAATACTTAACACTTCATATGCATTGAATATCTTATCAAATCTTTTTCTGTCCGTATTATAGCTTTGACCAAGTGCATACGTATAACTTTCATACAATACTACTGCTAATGATTTCACCATGCCATAAATCATAGCATACATTGAATAGACGCTTACCTCTTTCAGAGATGTAAATATCGTTAACAGCAAAACGTCAGTATTGTTAAATATTAGTCCTGATATCTGATGAACCAATACTGCATTCCGCTGGCTGATAGCATCCAGATCAGGCTTTACGTTCATATTTAACCATGGATAATGTCTCTTCATATAAATGAGAAACAACATCATCTGAAAAAAATTAAAAAGAAAAGCTGATAACGAAACTGCGACAACTCCAAAACCAGCAGCCAAAAGAATAGCTTTTGTTGCACTGGTCCCGATCTGAACAATTGTAACTATATTTATATTTACATAGTTTTTACCTTCTGCAGTTAGAAATATCCTAAACTTCCCTTGGAAAAAGTAGCTTATGACGCCTGTTAACCC
>Ga0256405_10010442_pt1 | contig 12269 bp, 7 predicted proteins | sample RumenRJG_02DNA_FD_189096 | JGI IMG/M metagenome (GOLD analysis project Ga0256405, IMG submission 189096) | Bovine rumen microbial communities from Lethbridge, Alberta, Canada - RJG_02 | ecosystem: Host-associated > Mammals > Digestive system > Stomach > Rumen | place: Canada: Alberta | collected...
CTGGACTTCTACTGGGGCGACACGTACCCGGACAAGGTTACGGATACAGGCGAGAAGCTTTTGCTTTACTATCTGTTCAACGCCCGGGACGCCAAGGAGAAACCGGGGTACCGCCTGTTTGAGCAGAAGGTCCATCTCACCTATAAACTCCCCTCCGCATATACGAGCCTGTATACGCCGGGCCGCAAGTACAGATATTACGTTGCGGACTTCTCGGCCGGGCGCAATGACGTCAAGGACAATATGGTCGACGACTATATCAACGAATATCAGTATCAATACTACTACGAGGATTTCAGCAGGGAGAACAAGGGTCTTCAGCCGGGGGAAACGGAAGCGTATTGTTACGGCTACGTGGTGGCGAATCAGCCGCATATCACCCTCTATCATATGAAATACGGCAACACCCCCACAATGGAGGATGCGGCGCAGAATCAGTACGAAGAATGGAATAAGGAAAAAGAGGCTAATACAGACGAGAGAAATACCATAACCGTGGAGCGCCAGGGCGGCGGAGACAGTATCCTTGTCGCCTACCACAGCTTATGGGACGATTCACCCAAGGAAACCTATAAAAGACTCAAGTACCACGAAGGCGGTTCTACGCTGATCGAGGAATTGAAGTACGAATCGACTCAGGAAACCTACGAATACTACTACTATACCCGCATTCCCGGGATCTCTGACGCATATACCGTAAATCATGTGCTGCTTAACCGGCTGACCGGCTACAAGATCGGCCTGGTAAGCCCCAAAAAAGAAGCGGTGGATCTGTACAACGATATGATGGAAAAATGGAAGGCGACTGTCGCCATGGCGCCGACTCTGTACAGTATGATGCCGGAGGTCAAAGCGGACGAACCGATCACTTACGAGGGCTTCAATATCGCGGGCGTTACCAAGCACGCCGAGACGGACCCCGGCGAGGACGGCGGCGTATCCGTCCCCGCGGCGATCGTGATCGGCGTCTTGGGCGGCGGCGCGGCGGTCGCGGGCGCGGCGGCGGCGTCCGGCGGCGCCGACGATAAAAAGAGAACGCAGAAAACGTACAAGATGTACGTGCAGAAGGACTTCGGCGACGCGATAAGACGCGGCGGCGACAAGCCCGTGGTGATCCGCGCGAGGATGGCGGAGGTCGAGGGGACGGCCGAGCGGGATCGCGGCGATCTGACCGCGCTGATCGCAGTCTCCGCCGACGGCATGACCGTGCACGGCGCCGCGCTCGCCGGACGCTACTGCGAGGCGACGGTCAGCGTGCCGAAAGAATACGATAAGGACACGGCGAGCATCACCTTTACCTTTACGGGAGAGGGCGGCAGCTTTACCAACACCGTCGTTTTCCGGGTGGTCGACGGTCCTCAGCTCAAATTCATCGACGAATCCGACGGGACGCTGTACGGCAGCGGATGCGGCATCGACGCGATCCCCGGCGACGGATTTACCTATACGGAGCGCTTTGCGATAGTGGACGCGCCGACGGCACCCAAGCTCTCCGACATCACCGCCGTCAACCCGGGCGAGTTTGACGTGGAGTTCGAGTTGACCGACCGGCCGGCGGTCTACCGGATGAACGTAAAGAACAACACCAAGCCCGAGCCGGATCACGATATCTTCGAGAAGCCGAAGGACAGGAACTTCGAGATCCGCGTCGCGGTCGAGGGCGAAAAGGAGCCGGTCAAGGGCTACGTCACGGTGACTCTCTATCCCGAGGGGATCACGGTCTCCTCCACGCAGGAGGGCAAGAAGAACAGCGTCAAATACGTCCGCGTGCAGGCGTACGAAAAGGAATACGCCGGCGATCTCGATAAGAAGTGGCAGGTTTCCGAGATCAAATTCACGCTCGCCCACACCGGCAAGGACAAAGCGATCATCGACCCGAAGGAAGCCGAATACAAGTTTGAAAAGCTCAAGGGCGCGGGCGGGCTCGGAATGCGCGCCGACAAGGAACAGTCGATCGCGGAGAAATTTGAATATAAAGAGTCGTACGGTATTCTGAACGAAAAGTTCACCTACGATTTCGAGCCGAATTCAACGCTCTGCGAGCCGGACGACGGGAAGTTCTTCATCGTATTGCTTCCCTGCACCGCAGAATATGACGGCGAAGAATATAAAGCCGACATACCGCTGAGACTGCGCGGCAAAGATTTCGACCCGATGGCGGGATGGGAAGAGGAATACGATAAGCTGAAAGGACGCATCGAAAAATTCTCCCTGCCGGAAAACAAGGACGATCTGCTCAAACGTCTCGCAAGTCTTGCCGAGGATCCGCGCTGTACGACCGAAGAGCTGAGGCTCACGAGCAAATGGATCGTACGCCAGTATATGACCTACTGGACGATCCAGAGTATGAAGAGCCAGGACGAAGCCAAGGTATACGACGTCATCATAGATTACCTTGAATGGGCAAAATTCTTCGGCGACTGCGCCTTTTCGATACTCGTGAATATGTACGCCGGTCCCGTCGCGGACGCGATAATATCGCCGACGAAGGACTTTCTCGCCGAGGCGATTGGCGAGACAGTGGCGTGCTGGATGCGCGGCCAATCCGTAAACCCCGATAATTTCAACTTCAGCAAAAACGTGTTCGCGATATTCGACAACTTCGTATCCGGCAATATCAGCTTCGCAAACTGGAAGCAGGCGGCGTATACGCTCGGCGCGTATTTCGCATTCGCTTCGATAAAGAACTTTTATATGACGCTGCGCGAGGAGAACAAGTTCGATCTTTACGGAGCGATAGTCCACGGTTTCGCGGATACGACGGCAACGGGTCTGAAAGCTGCAGCGGGTCATCTGTTCGACGCCGCGCTAAAAAAATGCCCCGGCTTCCGCGCCAAACTGAGCGCGTGGTGCGGCTCGTTCGTCAGCAAGCATCTCGGTTCGTCGGCGACGCTGCTCGATCTGCGCGCGGTCGACGGACTGACGAGATCGGAAATACTTCGCAAGTACCTCGACGGTCTGTTCGGTATGGGGATCGACAAACTTGTGGAACTCGACACCAAGATCCACGACAAGTTTATTTCGTCGCAGAACGGATTTGAATTCAACTCAGACGGTCATCTGATCGTTACGTTCTACTTTGAAGTAAACAATAAAAACTACGAGTGCGCGGTCGACGTGAACAAAGCGCTGTCCGACGCGATATCGAAAACGGGACAGATCATAGCCGAAGGCGGCTTCTTCGCATATCTTTTCAATGAGTTATACGGAAGCGTGCCATTCTCAGCATCCGTAATCGATGTGCCAAAGGACCCCCCGCTCCCGCCGGCAAAGAATTAAGGAACCAAAGAATGAAAGAACCAAGGAGGGAACGATATGTCAAAATTCTGTCAGAACTGCGGAGCGCCAACAGAGGAAAACACTAAATTCTGCCCGAACTGCGGCGCGGCGCAAAACGCCGCGCCGGCGCAGCCGAACGGCGCTCCCGCGCACGGAGCGCCCGCCCGCGCCGGGACCGGCGCCGTACGGCAGGGGATCCCCGCGCCGGGGTTCTCGGACCGGGTGAACCACCCGGAGATCCTCGCCGCCGTCAAGAAAAACCGCAAGGCGGCGGGCGTCTTCGCCTTCTTCCTCGTTCCGCTGCCGCTGATCGGCTTTGTGATCTACAGCGTCGTCAGCGATCAGATGGAGATTGCTCAGGCGGCGATGATCGGCGGGATCGTTTCGGCGGTGTTCCTTGTTTTCGCGCTTTTCAGTTTCATCAGGGAACGCGCAAAGAACACCTACGAAGCGACGGTGATCGACAAGAGCTCCCGCGATACCTACCGTCACGGAACCTCGGATTCCCGTGAGCGTATCACCGAATATATCACCGTCGTGAGAACGGCCGACGGAAAGAAAAAGAAGATCGTCGAATACGAGGGATCGCAGCTCTGGGCGTACAACTACCTGGAGATCGGCGACCGCTTCCGATATCATCCGCAGTTCCCTTTCCCGTATGAGCTGTACGATAAATCCCATGCGCCGTATCTCGCCTGCGTGAACTGCGGAACAAAAAATCCCGTTGAGGCCGACCGGTGTAAAAAATGCGATCTGCCCCTGCTGAAGTAAAGCGGGCGGAAGAAGCGGCCGGAAAGGAAGACTTTTCTCCCGGAAAAACGCCGCCTCGCATTGGGCAACCTGAAAAACAACCGATAAAGGAGAGATCGATCATGGCAAAATTCTGTCAAAAATGCGGCAAGGAATTGGAGGAAGGCGCAAGATTCTGCCCCGTATGCGGCACGCAGGCCGCGCCGGCCGCGCCGCAGGCGCAGACGCGGCAGCCTCAGCAGAAACCGAAACGGGAAGGAGGGTCCGCCAATCAGACGAAAACCGGATTTTTCGCCGAATGGAAGGAGCAGATCATCGATTCCTTCAAGCACCCCAAAAAGCTGATCCCCGCCATCGTGCTGTCGGTAATATGGACGGTTTTCTCGCTGATGTCCGGGCTCGGCGCCAATATCCCGGCGCTCAGGTTCCTCTATACGCTCACCTATTCAAACGGCGGGATGTACGGCGGTCTCTTCGGCGCGATCGGCGGCATATTCGGCAAAGCGCTGTTCGTCGCCGTTGTGAACTCGTTCGTGCTTGCGCTCGTCAATAAGCAAAATCCGTTCAAGGGAATGAAAAAAGGCTTCAAGGGAGCGGCCGTAACAGGGGTTTCTGCCGTATCGCCGTATCTGATCGGAGGCGGCGCCGGGATCCTTCTGTACTGGTTCTTCAATATCACGTCCGCGCCGGTCAACAGCGCGGCGGCGATCGTCGGCGCCGTCGCCGCGATACGCGCGGCGGGCAGCCAGAGCGGCGTCCTCTTCTCCCTTGTTTTTACGCTTGTCGGCAAGCTTTCAAAGGGAAAAGCGCCGTCGAGAACCGCCGTAAGCCGACTCCTTACGGGTCTGTCGGCGGGTTTTGCCGTTTCTTTCCCGATCACCTTCGCCAGATATCCGATCATCCTTTTCTCCGTCGGAGCCGTGCTGCTCGCGGCCGGGATCGTATCTTCGATCCTGATAAACGGGAAGGGCAAAAAAGCCGCTGCAATCGCGGCGCTTGTGCTGATATTCGGCTTGACTCTGGCGCCGGTCTTCTCGCTGCCCGTCGCCGCGGAAGAAGGGGATGAAGATGCCTACGTCATGTACAACGGCCGTCTCACCTACAACAACGGTCAGACGAACAAACACGGTCAGCCGTTTCCCGATATGATGGATTTCGACAGAGACGGCGATATCGACTACGCCGACCGTGTGATACGGCAAAAGCTGGTGCATAATCCGGATTATCTCGATCAGCCGGGATCCGCAATCGGTGTTGTTGTGGTAAGTATCACGACCGTCCTCGTCGGAGCGGGAGGAGGCATCGCCGGCTCCGCGCTCGGCGGAGCCGCCGGCAGCGCGGCGTCCGCGGCGGGCAGCTCCGCTGTGGAGGCTGTCGGGACCGCGGCGGAGGGCCTTGACGCGCCCGCGCCGGCGGATCACAGCGATCTGGGGCCCTATATCACACGCGACGGCGACGGCGATCTTGTAACGCGCGACCCCGCCACCGGAGAACAGAATACCTACGTCTCAAACGGAGACGGTACCTATACGAACCCGCTGACCGGTGCGACTTATACCGAAACGGAGCTGAAGGACGCGCTTGACAGCCGCGCCGAAAACGCGGGTCTGATCCGCCGGGACGCGGCGCAGGCGAAAAAAGCCGCCGAGGAGCAGCGCGCCGCAAATCAGGACGAGTCCTTTTACAGCACCGAGGCGCGCGCCGAACGGGAGGCCGCGGAGAAAAAGGAAAGAGAAAACGCCGAACACGACGCTTATGTGAAGAAGGTCGGCGCCAATCACGGCGTATTCGTCGGCGATGAAAAAGACGTCAGAAAAGCCGTGATAAGAGATCAGATGGACGATTATCAGAAAGGCGCCGAAGCCGAGGGCTGGGCGGACTATATGGACGCGGGTTATAAGACCGCGAAGCAGACCGAAAAAGCGGCGGACGTTGCGCTTGACGTGCTCGAAAAGTTCGATAAGACCGGCACCGCAAAGCTGGTCAAGGACGGTTACCAAGCCGGCAAGGCTTACGGTCAGGGGTTGATGGAAGTCGCCACGGGCGAAAAATCCTTCTCGGGCGCGATGTCGGCCGCGACCGTTAAAACCAGCGCCGAGATCGCCAAGAATCACGCGAGCGACTGGGCGGGCGGAGGCGTTGTCGGCTTCGCCGCGGAAGGAACCGCCAACGTGACCGGCGACGGTATCGCCGCAACAACGGATTCTCTCGCAAGAGGCAAAAGCCTGGAAAAAGCCCTTAAAGAAGGCAACAAGGCCGCCAAGCAGGGCGCGCTGAACTTCGCTGTCGACAAAACCGTTGATTTGGTCGGCGGGAAAGTCGGAGACGCGGTCATAGGCGAAGGCGGCGGAGAGGTCGTCGGTCACCTGCTCGATTCCGAAGTGACAAAAGAGGGCGTCAAGGAAGCCGCGGGCGCGTTTGCGGCGGACGAAATCAAAAACTCCCTGGAAGACGACGACTGACCGGATCACGGCAAGGCTCGGGCTTTGATCCGCGGCGCCGGCACGGTTTTCCCTTATTCCGGAGGTCTGTTATGGAATACGGCTATTCGATCCTGATGGGGATCTTTGCGGGGGCGATCCTGCTCTACGCCGGACTTTTGGCGCTGACAAAGGACTATAAGATGCTCCCGATCCGCGCGAGACAGTCGGTAAAGCCGAAGGATCCCCGGCGGTACGCGGCGCAGCTTGCAAAGGTGATCGCGCTCGTTTCGCTCTCCCCCGCGCTCAGCGCGCTCGCGGGGCTGTGGAGCATGACCGCCGCGCTGATCCTGCTGCCCGTCTCGATGGTGCTTTTGATCTGGCTCGGGACCTCGTTCATGAAAAACGTCGGCTGAAGCGTCTCGCCATGCGGCAAAAAACGCAGAAAAGCCGTCTCACGGAACCGTGAGACGGCTTTTTTCCTTTTTTTCAGAGCTTCAGCGTCAGCGTTCCGCCGGTATAGGAGACGGTAACGGTCTTCTTCTCCCTCTCCACCGAGAGGAGATCGGCGGGGGTAAGCTTTTTCGCCTCCCGGAGCAGGCGCTTTTTTTCGTCGGAATAGGCGCCGACGTTGTCGGAGGTAAAGAGCACGCCGCCGCAGAGAGCGTTGAGGGTGAGCAGGGTCTTCCGCTCCTCCGGGGTCATCTTCATATTGTCGTCCCGCAAAAGGAAGACGTCCGGATCCGAGAGGAAGGCGCGGCCGTTCAGCTGCCGGCGGTAAAGGGTATTGAGGAGCGAGAACTTGGTCGAGGGGCGCTCCCGGTGCATCGGACGGAGGTAGAAATCTCCGTCGAAGGAGAGCGCCACGTCGCAGCCGATCCGGCAGTAGGCGACCTTGCCGAAGACGGAGGCGAGCGGCACGCCGCACGCAAGGATCTCCGCGCCCTCGGTGAGCCGGAGGAGGAGGTCGACCGCCTTTGCCATCCGCTCGCCGCGCGTGGCGTCCGGGGTCGGAACAAGGCAGGCGGCGTAGAGGAAATCGAGCTTGAGAAGCCGGTAGCCCCAGTCGCGTATCACGGCGGAAAAGACCCGCTCGAGATAGGAGACGACCTCCGGGCGGTCGATATCGAGCGCAAAGAACCCGGACCAGTTGCCGCCGGCGAAGACGGGCTTGCCGTCCTCCCCGCGAAGCAGCCAGTCGGGATGCTCGGCGACCAGCCGTGAGGTGCGCTCCGCCGCAAAGGGCGCGAGCCAGATCCCCGGCGTCATGCCCGCCGCGCGGATCCTCTCCGCGATCGGCGCCATCCCGCGGGGGAACTTTTTTTCATCGACGGAGAGCCAGTCGCCGACGGCGGTCTGATAGCCGTCGTCGATCTGGAAGAAGTCCGGCTTTTCGCTCTGCGCGGCAAAGCCGGCGAGATCCTCCGTGACGCTCTCCTCGCTGATGTTCTGATAACGGTTGTACCAGCTCGTGTAGCCGTCCACGCGCCGCCGTTCGGTCTTCGGGATCCCGAGATCGAAAAACCACGCGTCGAACACCTCGTCCTCCGCGCCGCGGTAGACGCGCACGGAGAGCGCGCGGTAGGGAGCGGTCAGGCGGCGGCCGGCGCACTCTTTTTCAAACAGGATGCAGTTCCGGTCGGTGTGGAAGCGGATCACGGTAAAGCCGCTGTCCTCCGCGAGGGAGCCGAAGAGGATCCACTCCGCGCCCCGCCGGACGTAGGCGTAGGAAAAGCCGTGCAGCCGTCCGCGCCTGCGCTCGGTCTTTGTGAAGCGGTAATCTCCGTAGGCGGAAAAGCCGAAACGTCCGTCGAGCATCCGGGGCAGCGCTCCGAGGGGACGGATCCGCTCCCCCGCGGTATGCTCATAACTGTCGGTCCAGCTCTGGTAGCCGTTTAAGAAGAGGCGGTCGTCCGGCCGGAAGGTGAAATCGAAGAGCGCCGAAACGCTCTCCAGCGTCGCCTCCCCCTCGGGCGCGAGGGTGAGGCCGATCCCCTCTCCGTCCGCCCGCAGATCGGCCGAGAGCGCGCCGACGCGCCCGCTCTCACGCAGGACGGCGTCCCGCCGCTCCCCGTCCCGGAAGCGGAGCCGGAGAGAGGAAAACCGGAAGTCTCCCATCCGTCAGTTCTCCTCCGCCGCTTCCGCCTTTTTCGCGGCGCGCAGCTCCCGGATGCGGGAGAGGATCCGCTTCTCCCCGTAGAGGAAGAAAAGGAAGGCGCCGATCAGGCAGGCGACGGTGGCAACGACGGCGACGGTGCGGTACTGCCCCTCGCTGACGACCTTTGTCCCGCTCTCCGTCAGACGGGAGACGGTGAGAGAGGTGTAGATCAGCATCGAGAGCGCCTGCCCCATCTTCATCGCGAAGGTCCGGGCGGCAAAGAACATCCCGCTGCGGTCCTCGCCGGTCTCCAGAGTGCTCAGCTCTGAGACGTCGGCGACGCACGCCTGCGGCAGGATCCCGAGGATCGCCATCGGGACGCCGGCCAGCACCGCGATCAGATAGCCGAAGAAGGGCGCGTTCGAGATCGAGGTGATGAAAAAGACGGCGGCATAGCTGAAGAAGCCGACGACGATCAGCGTCTTCTTCCCCGCTTTCGGCGCGAGGCGGTTGACGACGGGATAAAGCGCAAGGCTGACGACCGTCATAAGGACGGTCAGAAGGAAGGTCTGGTCGGAGCCGATCCCCATCAGATTGGTCTCAAAATCCGCAAGGCCCGTCTGGAAGAGGGTGACGGCGAAGAAGTAGATCACGTCCGCGTAAACGAAGCGGCGGAACTGCCCGTTGCCGAAGGTGGCGACCAGCGACTTGAACGCCGGGGTCTTCACCGGTTTGGAGTCGATATAGTCGCGCTCTTTGATATAGAAGGCGGGGATCATCATCGCGATCGCGGCGATCGCGCACATCACGCCGATGGCGAGGCGGATGGACGCCGCCTGGCTGCCGGCGATCCCCTCGAGCATCCCGGCGAGGTTGGGCATGAAGGTCGCAAGCGAGAAGCCGGCGATATAGGTAAAGGAAATGTAGGTGGAAACGTTGATGCGGTGCTCCTGTGTGTCTCCGAGCTCGGCGATCAGGGCGTTATAGGGGGTGCAGTAGATCGTCATGAAGAGGTAGAAGAGCATCAGAAGGACAAAGATCATCGTATCGTTGAAGGCGACCGAGGAGGTCACGGGGACGCAGAAAACGGCGACGGTGATCGCGGCGAAGGGGACGGCGATCGCCTTCATGAAGGGGATGCGGCGTCCGCCCTTGAAATCCGAGCGGTCGGACCAGCTGGCGATCAGCGGGTCGGTGACCGCGTCAAAGAGACGGCCGACCGCGGTGATCACCCCGAAAAGGGTGAGGGACGCGAGGATCGGCGCCTGGGTGATCAGCGTGCTGAAAATGCCGTTGGTCCCGCCGAGCTCGACGTTGCCCGCGTACAGGTGGACGAGCCAGGTGGAGATGATGCCGGAGAGCAGGCTCCAGCCGAGCTGCCCGACGGCGAAGATCCAGAGTACCTTGTTTGTGATCGGTTTCTTTTGCATGGTGAGCCTCCGTCAAATTCTATTTCAATTTTTCTCTTCTGTCAGCGGGCGGCGCCGGCGGCAAGCCGGACGACCTCGTACGCGCCGTTGTAGGCGCCGATGCGGTCGGCTTTTTCGATCCTCCCGCACATATACCGCAGGATGTCCGGGGTCTCCGTCATCCGGTCGAGCATCGCCAGGATCTCGTCGGTACGGTCGCACTCAAACGTCCCGTCGCCGAGCTCGGCGGCGGTGATCGCGCCCCAGGCCTCGTGGCCGCCCACGCGGCGCATCATCAGCTTGGGGACGGGATAAAAGGCAAGCTCGCTCGGCTTGGTGACAAGGAAGTCCGTCACCCGCATCAGAAGGTTGGTCAGGTAGACGGCGGCGAAGATCTCTTTGTTGCAGTAGACCTGCACGCCGGAGAGTTTTGCGTCCGGGGCGAGGGTGTTTTTCACCGTTTCGTAGTCGTCTTCGTGGAATTCGGCCGCCCCGGCGAGCCCCGGGACGTGCGCGGCGATCTCCTCCCAGACGTTTTTGTGGTCGCCGACGTTGACAAGCAGCGTGACCTTCCCCTCCTTTACCTTCGGGAGCAGGTGCGCGGCGATCTCCTCAAAGAGCTTCTGCTGCGCGCCGGCGCCGCCGACGGTGAGAAGGAACCGGCGGGGCTCCCCCGCCTCCGCCCGCGCCAGGCGCCGGGCGTTGTCCGCGGCGATGTTTTTCACGAATTCGTCGTCCACATAATGCCCGACCTCGCGGATCGCCTCCGCCGGCATCGGGGAGAGGGCGCGCTTTTCGTCCATCCCGCGCAGGGTGAGGTATCCGAGATAGGCGGAAGGGGTCTGGACCGTATGGACGCTCCCCTCCGCGAGGTGCAGCGCCATCGGCCAGTTATCCGGGATCGCGTTGACGACGCGCGTGAGCCCCGCGTGGATCGCCGCCTGCGCGGGCCACGCGTGGGTGGCGACGTAGGGGATCCCCTTCGGCAGTCCGGCAAGCAGCGGCGCCATCAGCTCCGCGTTTTTCTGGTCCGCGGCGTTGTAGCTGAGCTTGCGGAAGCCCTCCGAGTTGATCGGCTCCCAGACGAGCTTGTTGAAAAGCGAGAACTTCTGCGAGAGGCGGGAGCCGAGGGAGTAGAGGTCGTTCTGATGGGAGATGATGCCGGTCGCCGCCGTGCCGGGAAAGGAGTTGAGATCGAGCCAGTAGGGAACGTACCCGAGCGCGTGCGCCGCCGAGGCGATCGCCATCGAGATGCGGTAATGCCCGTAGCCCATCCGGATGTTGCCGACGATCAGCGCGTTCTCCTCAAAGGAGACGGGCTCGCCGGAGAGCGTCAGGTTCTTTACCCCGAGCGGCTCTCCGATCACCGGGTTCTCCTCCGCCGAGAAGACAAAGGTCTTCCCCTCGTCGCTGCCGAACTTTTTTTCATACTTTTTCTTGCTTTTTACCGCCTTGCGGTAGTCCTTTGCGCGGATCTCGTTGCCGAAAATGACCTTGGAGCGTTCCATATTTCCTCTTTTCCGCTTGACAAGAAAGCGATTTTGTGATAGTATAACTATCAAGTTGATATTAAGAATATCACAGCGGGAACGGAAAGTCAAGATGAAATACGAAAAATATCAGGAAAACCTGAGAAAAACAAGGGAAAACGAAGCGGTTTTCGCCGCTGCGCAGCTTTTCCTCTCGCGGGGAGTGGAAGCGGTGAAGATGACCGACATCGCCGAGGCGGCGGAGATCGGCGTCGCCTCCCTCTACCGTTACTTCGGCACAAAGGAGGCGATCCTGATCCGCGCGGGCATCCTCCTCTGGAGCGATCTGCGCGCTCTCTTTGAGGAGGTGGTGGAGGACGCGGACTCCTCCCGCACCGGGCGGGAGCAGGTCGCCGCGATGCTCGGCGTCTACCGCACCCTCTGCCGCGACCACAAAAGCTTTCTCCTCTTCCTCGAGGATTTTGACCGCTTTATCCTCGCCTCGGGGGTAAAGAAAAGCGAGCTTTACGAGTACGAGCGGAGCATCGGGGACTATTACCCCCTCTTTGAGGCGGCGTACCGGCGGGGCGTGGCGGACGGCTCGCTGCGCGCGGGCGTGGATCCCGCGCTCTTCTACCGGACCTTTACCCACGGGATCACCGCCCTCTGTCAGAAGCTGCTGCGGGGCGAGATCCTCGCGCAGGACGACTTCTCCTCCTCCGGGGAGGTGGAGCTTTACCTCGACGCGGCGCTCCGCTACCTGGAAAAATGAAAAATGCGCCGGAAAAGCATTGCTTTTCCGGCGCTTTTGTGGTATCTTAATGGCAGAAACCTTTTCAGGAGG
>Ga0256405_10010444_pt1 | contig 12268 bp, 13 predicted proteins | sample RumenRJG_02DNA_FD_189096 | JGI IMG/M metagenome (GOLD analysis project Ga0256405, IMG submission 189096) | Bovine rumen microbial communities from Lethbridge, Alberta, Canada - RJG_02 | ecosystem: Host-associated > Mammals > Digestive system > Stomach > Rumen | place: Canada: Alberta...
ATCAAAACCAATTGCTTTATTTAAAGTACCATCATTAACAGAAGAAGTTGTTAAAGCATTTTGTTTTGTGGCAAGTTGAGTAGAAGTAGCATAATCAACTTTATTGGCAGAATCCATTAAAGAAGCCCATACAAAATCTGAACCTGAAATACTGCTAACTGTTGCAACATATCTTTCATTATCATTTGTGATAATAAATTTATTCTCATTTGGGATACAAGTTACTAAGAAATCACCAGGATATGGCTGTATTCTGACCATAAAAATGATTGATGGTCGCATTGTCGTAGAGCTGATAATATAATCTCTAATGTCTGATGAGAAAGATGTATAATTATCTGTAAATGCGGGGATGATTGCTCTTGAAATATCACTCATTGTTGCAATTTTATTACTTGAGCTATTATATGCACTATTAGTAACAATATTAGCAACATTATTTGAGGTAATACTTGTTCCGTTTATTTGAACATCAGTAGATGTACCACCGCTTGAAACCGCGTTAGTCCACAATCTGATTGCACCATTTTTATATTCATAAATAGGGTGAGTTGGTTCTAATTCTAATGTTGTTGTTCCACCTGCTCTTCCTAAATAAACGTAAACTTTATTATCTGCTGTACTTGGAAGTGCTTGAACGATTGGATTATCTCCTGAACTGCTTGCATCTTGACTTAACGTTCCATCGCTATTAACAATCATTCTAATATAAACAGGATTACCTTCTACTAATGTAGAACCTGTATTAAAAGAATATCTTATATCTATAGCATATTGTTCCCATAGACCGCTTGCATCAAAATTAGCGTCTGCTGCTATAGCACCACTAACTGAATAGTATCTGATTTGTCCGCCTGGAATATATTTAAAATTAAGAGGAACTTTAGTCGTACCAGTAGTGATTGTTTTATTAGTGGCAGATAAACCACCATCGACTTCAAATAAAAGTGTTCTTCTATTGGTTGATTGACTTGATTTATTGACGTAAATCGCACTAGAATTTCTTAATCTATATGTAGTGTCAGTATCACTATCATAGTCATATACTTGCCATACACCAGTTACCGTCACGATAGAAGTACTATTGTAAAACATCTGCGCAGTTTGAGTAGCATTATAAACAACAACAATAGTTGAATTTACACCGTATCTTGTGCCAACTGTGCGGCTTATATTATAAACAACTGGATGATATGTTCCGTTATTTATTTTTAATGCAACACCGTAGGTAGCATTTCCTGCAACTGGAACGCGAATAATCATCATCATACCGTCATAAAGGCTGGTGACTTCATCGCATGTTGCGTCCCATAATGCAGAAGTATATGGTGACGATTCTACTGCTGCAGTACCTGAAATTGCAGAAGGAAAATGAGGGATATATTTAATGTCACTACTTAAGGCTAAAACAGAATCCTGTGTCAAAGAAGGAAGTGTAGCTTCATAGCTATTCTTTTGTAACCTTTCTGGAATAATTTCATATGTATTGCTATCAGGTAATTGTACCGTTTTAATCTTTTTTTCTGGTAAAGACATAGCTATCCTCCTTGATTTTTACTTATGGAATATAATATTAAGAAGAGGGGAGCCACCCCTCGTAACTATTGTCTTTTGATGGCTAATCAAAATAATTTTAACTAATGTACTGTGATTGTATCTGTCGTTGTGCCAACAGTCACGGTCTTTGAACTTGCAGATGGAGTAACTGCACTAACAAGGGTTGCTCCTGTACCATCTGATGCGACTGTGCCTGTAGCTACGGTAATTGCATTTGCGGCAACTTTAGCAACGGTCTTAGCTGATTCTGTCCATGGTGTAATTGTGCCATTGGCAACGGCAGGTGTAACTGTTTGTGTATTTGGTGCGGCGACTGCAGGTGTAAGGGTACTAGTTGAATCTACAGCACCATAAATCGATGTAGTAGACAAAATTGCAGGTGTAAGTGTTCTGCTTGTATCTGCCGATACTGCAGGTGAAATAGTGGTTGTGCTGCCAACAGGTGTTAATTTTCGACTTGTATCCGCGGCTTTAGCAGGTGTAAGTTTACTAGTAGATTGAACCGCAGGTGTAATTGAAACACCAGTTGTATCATTAACACCAATAACTGTTGAAGTTCCTGCAGTACTAAAAATTAAACAATCACCATCTACTGTAGATGTAATACCACCTGTAGCAAAGGTTTTTTGAGATCCTACTTTAGCAATACCTGTTACTGTACTGCCGCAGTTTGCAGAGCCATAGGTAACTTCAGTTCCTACATCTGCGTTTCCATAGACAACTTGAGCGCCAGCAACGGCAACTGTAACAGATGAACCAACATCTGCATTACCATAAACTACCGCTGCACCAACATTCGCGTTACCAACAGTTGTAGCTGTTGTAGCTTTATTGGCAGTACCATATGTAACGGCACTACCTACATCTGCGGTACCGTAACGTACTGGTGTGCCTGCGCTAGCAACGTTTATCGCGGTTCCAGCAGTCATCTTTGAAACAGATTCAGTGCCATTTGTTGGAGTAATAGTTGTAGTAACTAATTTTGTGGTTGTAGCTGAATAATCATTAACTGTAACACTACCACTACCAGTTGGTTTTGTATATGAACCTGTGGCAGTATTCTTATAAGCTAAATCCCCAAGTCCTGCAGGATTAAAACTGCCAAATTCATTCCAATAAGTACCATCAAAAATAAATTCTGGTTCACTTGATGCAATATTAATATATTCACTACTTGGTAAATCTCCACTGCTTGGTGAAGTGAAATCTTGTTCTACTTGATAGATAACTCCATCTTTTTTGAAATATTCTCCTGTATGATATTCCGTACTAGCCGCATAGGTAGGAGGTGTTTCAATAACTAAGTCACCTGCAACTGCAGTATAAGATTGACCACCAACAACAATTGGATTGGTAGTGGCACCGTTTACTAATGAAGAAGTAGTTTTTCCTCTAAAGGTAATACCACCAGTAATTGTATCATATAAGTTCTTTAATTCATCTGCAATTGTTACCAATTCCCATTTGGCTGGATTCCATACCGAATCACTATTGGCAGTGATACACTTATAGAGATCATCAGATGAGTTAAAAGGATTTGCGGAGCTTGAAGTAAATGGTGTACTATCATATCTAACATAGTCACCTGCTGCATAACTGGCGCCCGCGGACCAGTGTGGTGCGACCATTAAACGAAGGTCGGCATCGGTTAAAGCGTACTCACTACCAGAAGGCAATTTAATACGTCCTAACTTTGGTAAGTCTGCATAAACTGACATAACTTTCTCCTCTTACGATTATTCTCTCGTAAATTCTATTAAATCACCAACTGGCTCTTTGTAATTGAGCTTTTGGTTTCATTTAAGTTTTTCGGCAGCAGTTGTGTGTACACTACTGTCATTAAGATGTTGACTTAAGATAAATCTAATATCTTCATCTACAAAAGGCTTATCAATTAAATAGGCATTTCCATCTCCTACTTTAAGTCCAGGGACTAGAATTGTTTGACCATCACGAACATAACTATATTTATCATAATAAACATAAATGGAGTGATCTTTAGAAATTAAAGTAGGTTGCGCATCTCAATTGGCAGTTGAATCAACTCAAACCGCATATCCGATTGTTTCAACTGCTTCATCAATTAATTCTATTACCTCTTCTGTTGTTGAATAGGCTGATAAAATTTGTTCAAGTTCTTGTTTAGAGATGGATTTACCACTCATGGCACGAGCTATAATATCTACAGCCATATTATTGTCCAACTCCTCCAAGAATTTGGCAATTACCTTCTAATGCTTCTACAACAATACGTATCTGTGAAATACCACCAAGCCCGATACTGTAAATGCCATTTGAAGTAATTTCAGAAACAATACTATAATCATATAGTGCAACGCTGGCTATAGTAGATCAGTTTGCTTGAGTTTGATTTCCAACACGCCCCTCGATACGCATACGAATCGAAGTTGCACCACTGACTTCTAAGTTCATAACTTCACTATTAGTATCATTAGTCATTGGACTACTAATACCTGGAGAATCCCAGTGATAGTCTTTAATATTTTGCGTGCCTTCTTTATAAAATATGTATCTATATAAAATACGAATCACTGCTATTCCTCCATAATAATCTATATTTAAATTAATGAATATTAGTATAATTAGCAAAATTTCAAAGCTATATGTATTATATTAAATCTTATCTGGAATAATGTATTGATAACCTCATCTTGTAGCTTGTCCTTCAAATCAAATAGCATCATATGGTGGAAAGGTATGATATTTTTCTCTATTGTTGCGCCAGAAATATTCTCTATATCAATAACGAATAACAGATGGAATGTAGACTAAAAAGATAGCAAATGGTCCAAATATAATATTTTGTAGCCCATGACCGCATTCATGCGACATAATTACATCACGTTGACAGTCTAGCCCACAAACAAAGAAACAACCTAATGAGACACCACCTCATCCTTCACCGATAACGGCATATAAACGACCATGATAAACATGTACTTTTTTAAAACAAGCGCATATAGCAATTACAATTAGTCCAATAAATGAGGTTATTACTCCTCAAGTAAGGGATAAAATATAAAAACCAATACGTTTTAATACTAAAGATGTTTTCATATATAGCCTCCTATAATAATAATATACAAAACTAGTGTACGAAATACAAATCCTTTAATTCTAAAATTGTTGACAAGAGTCTTAAAATCTGTTATATTATAACATATAAGGAGAAGTATTTTATGATTATTAAATGCTATAATGAAAATCATCCATACCTATTGTTTATTGATTTAGAATTTAATAATAATACTTTAGTGCAATTTTCTGGACTATTATTTAAAAATATTGATGCGGAAACATATCAATTAGTACGCAGTTGCAACACATATATTTCAACCAAAGTTTGTTATCCTTTTATGGAATATACCAGTATTACGACTAATTTCTTAATTGAAAATGGTATTGCTTTAAAAGATGCTATTGCACTTATTTTTGATGATTTTTTATTAGATATTCCATTAAACGATATTATGGTCATTAGTCATGGATTACGAAATGATCGTTTAATTTTAGCACAAAATGGTATTAATTTCACTAAATTTAATGATAAACCAATAGATGGATATTGTACATTTACCAATGCTCGCCGTATTTTAGGTCGTGAAAATCACCTAACATTAGGAGATATTGCGGAAGAGGCGGGTTATTATATTCATAGTGCCCATAACGCTTTTATGGATGTCTGGGCTGAAGTCAGCGTATTTACTTATTTACGTAAACTTGAGGAACAGATGAAAGGAGAAAATGAATAATGTTATTTGTAGATTTTGATAAATTAAAGATTATTAAAGAATATACGTTTGATACTCAAGAATGGGATGTACAAATTCCTGATTTGTCCTTGCGAACAATTCAAGCACGCGGTTTAAAATGGTGCTCAGAGGCTTTCGCGGCCACACGTGATTCTAATGAGTTGCCGATTCATTACGTCATTAACATTGATACTCCTGCCACGTTAGATGCGGAAGAATTCCTATGTTTAACTTCTAGTTTTATTGCATACTTCTTTAAAGGCTTTTGCTTAGATAAGGGGCGTAAACGTGAACATAGATTGGGAGTACCAAAACCACTTTGCGCAGTTAATTGTAACCATTTTGTTCTTAAACAACCAATTAATAGTTTAACTATTCGTGACAAAATGAATTTGACCATTAAATGTCAAGATTTTACCTTTATGTTGGTTAATACAAAAGAAGTTGAAGATACCAATGAATTCATACATGATATTGATGAATTGGAAGGAGATTCCGAAGATGTTATTAAAGCGTAATTTAGAATTTTATACAGATGGTAGCTGTAGCACCAAAACCGAAATGGGTGGTTGGGCCGCAATTTGTATTGAAAATGGAGATATTATTGATACTCAACAGGGCTATGAACCATATACAACCAATAATCGTATGGAAATTTATGCCGTTTTAAGTGCAATGGAAAATATTGATACCATTGAAACAACACGCGTAAATATCACAATTTACACTGATAGCGCTTATGTTGCCAACTGTTTTAATCAAGGTTGGTATAAGTCATGGCTTAAAAATGGTTGGCGCACTGCAGACAAACAACCAGTTAAAAATCAAGATCTCTGGACGAGATTAATTGCGCTATATATTAAGAATGCCGCTCGTTTTACTATTCAATTTGTAAAAGTTGCCGCGCATCGAGACAATAAATGGAACAATTACGTAGATTTATTAGCACAAAAAAATAGAAAGAAATTAGAGGAGATACAATAATGAAAATTTTAGTTTTAATGCCACTTGATGAACGTTTAGTATACCAGGCCGCCGCCATTTTCGCACATCTACCAAAAACAGTACAAGATAAAACACTTATTATGCCAATGCTTATGGATTACGCGATGCAAACAGAGGTATCTCCTACATGGATGCACGCAGTCTTTTTTGGAATGATTGCCGCCCGCGAATCATATAAACTTGCAGAGAAAGACGGTGATGATATTTTAATCTTTGGTAATACGACAAAAAATCATACTTTTGATCTTATTTTTAATTTCCAAGATGCAGATTTTGATGCACCCTATGAAGATAAAACAATCGAGCGCTACCGCCAAACTATCCAAGAAGGAAATGAAGCCGCGGGTTTGGAAAAAGAAATGTTATTGAAATATTTAACTAATTTATATGAAGCCCAAGATAGCTCAATGCCTTTACATGATATTAAGGCTACTGCTGATTTTCTTGGCGAGCTAATGATGAGCGATCCACATTTAGAACGTTTTAATAATGAGAAGAAAGCGATTATTGATGAACTTTATCGATTATTTAAAAAAGGATCAAGTGTATCAGGAAATAAATATAAATTTAATTTAGAGGACAAAAAGGACGATGGGTATACTGCGTAATAATACTTTTGATATTGCATACGATCGTTTAGATGGTTCTCAAAAATGTCCTATCCAATCAAATAGTGAATATATCCTTATTAAAGCTCCTGCGGGATCGGGTAAAACAACTGTTTTAACTACAGCGATTGCTACATATCGTTATGAGCATTTAAATGACCGCATCTGCGCAATTACATATACTCGTGCGGCTCGTGCAGAAATGGAAACACGTTTACAAGAAATGGGTATCTATGATGTAGAAGTTACCACTATTCACGTTTGATGTCGTAATTTATTACATGATTTTGCGCTAAAATATGATTTTCAAGTGCGTATCTTAGAAGAAGCAGATATTAAGGCAATTCTACAAGATGTTGTGCGCAATTATCTTATCCGTTCTCGTTTAAAAAGTATCAATGTTGACGTTCTATACAGTTGGATTACAGGTAATAAACGTATGGATATTACAGACAATTATAAAAAAGCCTTAATTGCTTTAGAAGACCGCTATATTAAATATAAACGTGATAATAATTTATATGATTTCACGGACTATCCATTATACCTTTTTGATGTTATGGAAGCTTATAATGAAAGTATTAATAATATTGATGCTTTATTTGTTGATGAGTTTCAAGATGTTGATCCTTATCAATTGGAGATTTTTTCTAAAGTATATAGTAATAAAAAATTCTTTATAGGTGATCAGTGGCAATCTATTTATACTTTTAGAGGGGCTGATGGTGATGCTTTTAATAAACTTGAAAATTTTGATGAATTTAAGTTAAAATATAATTATCGTAGTTATCAAGAAATTATTGACTATGCTACGACAGTTTACGAAGCATTGCGTAATAGTCCAAAAGATGGATATATCAGTATGATTACATACAGTTTACCATCAAAAATACAATGCATAAAAGACTATGGAGGTACTGTAACAGTTGTAGACCCATATGGAGATGCTACTGTATTTCATAATCATACTGCACATAATATATCTACGTCTTCAGAAGTCAAACATCAATTATTAGATTTCTTAAGTACGATGCCTCAAATTTTGTGCCGTACAAATAAACAAGTAAAAACTATTCAACAACAAACTGCTTATTCAGTATCTACAGTACATCAAGCTAAAGGTTTAGAATATGATAACGTATTAGTAATTGATAGCACGATGAATGACATGGAAGATTTAAATATTGCCTATGTCGCTTTAACACGCGCTCGTAATAATTTGTTTGTAATTAATTGAAACTTATTTGTTGATTTGTTAAATTTAAAGTTAACAAGATGATAGGAGGATTTTAATATGGCCTTACCTGAAAATAAACGTTGAGCCTTTTTTGATAATCCACCAGATGGGATCTATGATAATACACAATTTCCTTACTACAAGGTTCAAGGTTCCTCTGAATGAGTTGCAAATCCAGGGAATACTACATTGACTAATGTAGCTTGTTTACTCATGGAACCAAATTATAGTTTTTTACTTAATGATGATCCTTGAATGGACAATATTTCTGCACAAGATTGAATTACAACCGATGTAAGTGGTGATTATGAGCCTCCACAAATTTATCATGCTCAACAATATAAAACAGATTTAGGACTACTAGACTCTACTAATCGTGACTCTTTTTTGAAATATGGTATTGGAGTTGATCCACAGTATATTACAGATACTCACCCAGAAATGGGCTATAAAAAAGACCAACAAACTCTAGGCTATATTGAAATTGGTAATTACTTACATAGATATGAGTCACAAGAAGAAATTTATAATAATATTCAAACCCCCGCCTTTGTGGTTGAATTAAAACCAAAAATTAGAATTAAGAACTTTGACTCAACTAAGAGTGCCTATTGAACTGGAGACGGAGAGCATGGACCTACCATCTTAAAACCAATTGAATTTGAATTTACACCTGATAGCCAAATTCGATATCATTATTATAATCCAGAAGTGCAAAGATTATATTCCTTGAAAACAGAAACCATTAGTACTTCAGAAAACTTTACAACTGCAAGTCAATCCATATATCACAATGTCAATCCTCAAACTGCCATTAATTTAATTTTACCAATAATTCAACCTATTACAGCTAAATGGGGAAATACATTAAATGCTCTAAATGATAATACAAATTGATATACACTTACTGATATCTCACCAACCCTGGTTTATAATCATGCCGTACAACAGTTTCAAGCACAACAGGATTATAAAGTAGATTTAACGGGTCAATCAATCCAAATCCCCGTTGACTTAAATCTTAATAGTAAGTGAACATACGTTATTAATCCCGATTGATTTCAAGATAGTCCTTGACCAGATTATTCAAAATGAGAATCTATCCCTCAATACCAAATGAATGAATTTTTCTTACCAAATGCCAACAAAAACAAAACATTATTTACTTGTAATTTGTGAATTACACCAAATATACAATTTGATACCACATTACCTAAAAAGTATACAACAGTTGAGATAGTAAATGCCGGTAGACTAAAACCATTATGAACTACTGTTAATTATTCTACATATACTAACCCTGTAATCATGTATTTATATACTGATCCTAAACAATTTAATATGAATGGATACTGAGCCAACCCAATCATTGATATCCATAACGATCGTGTATTTTATAAAACATTTAATGATCTTACTCAATACAAGTATGTCGATAATGACAACATAACATACATAACCGATAATGCAATGACAACTTGGACAGTAAATGAATTTCCCGAGATGTATCAAGGCGTAGAATATGGTTTCATATCTAAACCAGTTCCAGAACAAGGATTATCAATCTTCTTCGTATGAGAAGCTCTCGATCCGCAAAGAACCTCAAATTAGAGGTTTTTTCTTTTGCAAGTTTTGTGACAACGGCAGTCATAACCTATAATAAAGTCAAAGGAGAAAATGATTATATGACAAATGAACAAAAAGTCGAGCGTTTTCGTATACTCATAAATCAGATGGCTGATTTGTATAAACGTAAAAACTCTAATTATGGAGATAGTTTCGGTAAATTATATGCTGATTTAGGTCCAGTTGCTGGATTGGTACCATTACATAATAAATTAGATCGTTTAACACACTTAATACAAACAGATGATCCAAATGATTTTGAAAGTATTGAAGACACTCTTAAAGATTTAGCATGTTATGCCATTATGAATCTTATTGAACGTGAAAATGCAAGAGAGGAGAAGGCATGCGAATCTATTTAGCAGGTAGTATTTTTTACTATGGTGATGAATTACGAAATAAAGAATGGGCTAAATTAATTCGTGATGCAATCCCAACAGTTGATTTATATTCACCTATTGAAAATACAGACATTAATGGTACAGAAGGCAAAAAGAAATTTGCCGGTTCACAAGATATTGCCAATGCTGATAATCATCGTTTAGATAATACAGACATCTTGATTGCATGTATTGATGGAGACGTCTTACCATCGGGTACCTGCGCTGAAATTGGAGTAATGCGTGAAAAAATTAGACGTGGAGACCATAAATATATCGTGGGCATTTGTACAGACAACAGACAGATGTACTTAACACATAGTCTTGCTAAGGATGAAGGTGGTGCCGCGGCATTAGGTGAACAACAATATAGTTATCAAAATTTATATGTTACAGGCTTAATTAAACAAAGTGGTATTTTGGTCTCTAATATTGATGATGCGATTGCATTTATTAAGTCGGTAGAAGGAGAATTCAATGAATAATATGATATATGGAATTAGAGACGTTCCTAAAAAATGATACGAATGAATCGTTTTTGCTATCCAGCAGGTCTTAGCCGTGTAATTTTGATTTTTCAACAACTTTTCATCATAATATAATTATAAAAAGGTTGAAAATATGATTAAAAGAAATCAAGATATTACTGGCATGCGTTTTGGTAAATTGGTAGTTTTGGAACGTGATTATGAGTATGAAACTTTACATCATACTAATTCATCTTATTGAAAATGTAAATGTGATTGTGGTAAAATTAAAACAATACGTCGTGCATCATTAGTTAATGGTGATACCCAATCATGTGGATGTCTTCGAGCAGAGGATTTAACAGATCAACGTTTTGGTCGTTTGACTGTAATTAAAAGAGTGTCAAATAGAGGAAATAAAGTCTGTTGATTATGTCAATGTGATTGTGGCAATCAAACAATTGTAGATGCTAATAGTTTAAAAAGTGGCAACACTAAATCTTGTGGTTGTTTAAGAAAAGAATTAGCTCGTGATATTAATTTTAAGGATTTAACTGGACAAAAATTTGGTCATTTAACTGTTTTAGGACTAAATGCTAAATTATATACAAATAAACATATATTATGAGATTGTCAATGTGATTGTGGGACAATTATTCAAGTTGATTCATCACGTCTAATAAGCGGACATACACAATCGTGTGGATGCATGCGAATATCACATGGAGAAGCAAAAATTAAACAAATATTAGATGAGCATAATATTAATTATTTATTCAATACTGGTTATTTTAAAGATTTAAAATCGAATAATAATCGTGTGTTGAGATATGATTTTATTATTTTAGATGAAAATCATATGCCAATTCGTTTGGTAGAATTTGATGGCCAACAACATTTTGAATCCATTGATTTTTTTGAAAGAAATGATATTAATTCTAATCTCGAAAGAGATCAAATAAAAAATAATTATGCATTAAAACATCATATCCCTTTGGTTCGTATTCCTTATACTAAGGAAAAAACATTATGTTTTAATGATATATTCGGTGAAGAATTTTTAATTCAAGGAGAACATTATGAATAACATGTTATATAATATTAGGGATAAGATGCCTTGGGGCAAATTTATAGTCAGTGCACTTCAACAATTATTAAGTGTAATATGTGCAACAATTTTAATTGCCCAAATTTGCGGCACACCTATTAGTTCTTGCTTACTTGGTGCATGTATTGGTACGTTAGTGTATCAAGTGATTACTGGTTTTAAATCGCCAATGTTTATTTCTAGTTGCGGCGCCACGGTCAGTGCTGTCCTAGGGGCTTTATCGCTCAACGCGGCTGGAAATAACTATTTGATGGTTTTCTGCGGCGGATTAATTATTTTAGCCGTTTATGCATTATTTGCTCTCATCGTTAAACTTACAGGTGTTAAAACACTTACAAAAATCTTCCCACCTGCTATCATTGGTGCGGTTACTATTGTTATTGGTCTAAATTTAGCCAAGTTCTTAGTTACCTACTTAGGTCAAGGTGGAGCCGCGTTTGTTCCTACAGATGTAAGTTCAATTTTAATGGTTGTAGTTGCTATAATTACTATGGTCATTACTGCGCT
>Ga0256405_10010446_pt1 | contig 12267 bp, 19 predicted proteins | sample RumenRJG_02DNA_FD_189096 | JGI IMG/M metagenome (GOLD analysis project Ga0256405, IMG submission 189096) | Bovine rumen microbial communities from Lethbridge, Alberta, Canada - RJG_02 | ecosystem: Host-associated > Mammals > Digestive system > Stomach > Rumen | place: Canada: Alberta...
TACAGATGTTTCTTTATATACAAGAACAGGTCAAACAACTCAAATGAATGCAGGTATTACTTATAATAAGCCTGTTCCTGGCTGGAATGGAAGATCTCTTTCCGATAGTGGTTCTGCGTATTCTCAAATGTCTCAAATGTGGCCAATTGCAAATACAATGAAAAATATAATGCGCAGGGAAAAATTATCAAAAATACATATTCCGGGTAAAGGTATTTTTGCAAAAGGTTATTCAACAATGTCAGGATATTTAAATATAATTTGGCTTTGCTGGAGCAGAGATTTTGATGATGTTGAATTTGAAGATTGGAGTAAAGTAATTAAACTTTGTCAAGCTCATGTAAAGTTTTCAATAGGTGCAATTAGAGATTTATTAAGAAGTGATTCAAATGTTCCTTTTAAAGAGGGTATTCAAAAAGAAGGAAAAGAAGAAATAGATGCAATTGAAAAAGAGTGGATGGAAAATCCAATCAGGAATATTTATACGCCTCAGCGTGGAGGAATTTTGTAATTAAAAAACCGGGTGTAAAAGCCCGGTTTTTTTCACTTTTCAATCATATCCGTAATGACCAAAAGCTACAACGCCAACACCATTAATGTTTTTATCCATTTTGAAAGTTTCATGATTATAGTTATTACCCACCAGTTCATAATAACCTTCTTCATCATACAAACCTGAATCAAAGATAAAATTCAACAGTTCGAGAATGTTCTTTTCGTCATCCGTCAAATCAAAGTCATCTCTGTTTTTCCAGGTTTTGTTATTCAATGTACCGTTGGTTTTCTTGAGCAAGTTAGCAATGTTTGCGTCAAAAACTTCTTTTGTTACCAATTTTAGCAGTTCTGCAATTCTTTCTTTTTCCTCTTTTGTTGACCATTTTTCTTCAGGGCTTACAAGTTCATTGCCATCTTCAACTACAGTTTTATATATATCCTCCAAAGATGAAAGTTTTTCAGTTTCAGGATCCCACAATTTTTTGCCATTCTCAAAATCTTCATAATCTTCTTTTGAGACTACCGAAAGGGAGTGGGTACTTGAACTATTAGTTTCAAAAGTATTTTCACGAATAGATTTCATATATTTCCTCCTTATTTTCCGCTTTTCAAATCGTAAGTGTTTGGAACGTATATTGATTGGTTGCTTACCTCTACTCCATTCCATTTCTCCGCTCTAATCTTAGCAATTTCGTAATCCCATTGCTTCTGATATGCCTGCTGATTTTCTGCGATTCTTTTAGCTTCATAAGCATCCGCATCCGCTTTAATCTTTTTAGCTTCCGCTTCACCCTGTGCCCTTGCAATTTCAGCCTGAGCATCAAGTTCTGCGGCCTGTTTCTTTGCTTCAGCCTCTTTTACAAGTTTCTGTGCCTGAGCAGCCGCAATATTCGCTTCTTGTTCAGCCTGCTTTACCTGCTGAGTTCGATTTGCGGTTTCTTTAATCTGACGGTCAAAATCATCACTCCAATCCCAGTTTGTAATAGTAGTCTGATTAATTGAGATAGGATAATTTGCCATACGATCTAGCATAGCTTTTGCAACCTCTGCAGTAATCGTATTCTGTTCAGCCACAAGCTCATAAATAGAATATTTACCCGTCGTTTCTTTCAATGAAGCTTTTACATTGTCCTTCATTGCACTTTCAATTACAGACCCGTTTGCATATAAAGTTACGATATCCTTCAAACGACTTTCATCATATACATAACGAACCGCAACTGTTGCACCAACCGTCTGCATATCCTTTGTTATCGCACCATCATTTCCAACGCTAAAGGTTACCTCATAAACCTTTGGCTCAAGTTTAAACTTACGAGTATGAGTAATAAAAGGAGCTTTCCAATGCAAACCAGGTTGAATTATTACATCCTGCATCTGACCTAACTTTACATCAATACCTCTTTCATTTGGATCAATAACAGAACATGAATTGATACCAACAACCAAAACTGATAATGTAATTACAATAGATATAATTATCTTTTTCATCCATCCTTCCATAAGATGAATTCCTCCTTTTTATATAAAAAATTCTTTCAATTCTTCTTTTAAAAGAAAAATTTCTTTCTTTAGAGAAGAAACTTCATTTTCTAATCTAATTACTTTTTCTTTTAAAACATCTGATTGTTCATTTTTCTCAAAAAGAACTTCAAGTGTAGCGTATTCATCGAGATTCAAAATCTGTACATTTACAATTTTTAAGTGATTTTCTTTTGCAAACGTATTTATTTCTTCATTGCACTCTTTATATGCGTCAATTCTTGAGCTAGATATATAAGCCGTAAAAAGTTTTAGCATAAAGAAAATATAGAGCTGTTTTCCTTAACAAATTAAAAGAAAACAGTTCTTTTTGTTACTTCATGAATCTGACTTCAAACGCCAATCAAGGGTTCTGCGAAGGTAATCAACATATTCTTGACTACGGCTCATTGTCTTTCCGCTATCATCAGAAAGTTTTGCAACATCTCTTCCATTTACAAGAACGACTTTTGCAACAATGTTAAGGGGATCAATAGTTTGAGGGCCAGACCAAAATGTTCCAATTCCAAAAGCAGGTTTAGCTCGTCCTTCAACATAAGAGCACAACTTTGACCAAAGCTCAAGAGAATTTATACTGTTGCTGAAAAGCAAAGTCTTTGTTTTTGGGTCAATTCCAAGGTTGGTATAATGCTTTATCCAATCATCTGCCCACTTGAATGGATCCCCGGAATCGTTGCGAACTCCACTGAACAAGGTTGCATAAGTTTTTTGCATGTCTCTGCGACAAAGTTCATCCCCAATAGTGTCAGTCAACCAAATTCCGTTCCAAACTCCGTACTCTTTTATCCAAGCTTCCATTGCAATCTTGTTGCTGTATGCTGGGTTATACATTGGATTTCCCTGGCCAACACATTCAATAAATTCATGAGCACAAGTTCCAACCGGTGTGACGTTATACTTTTTTGCCAAAAGAACGTTTGAAGTTCCAATAAAACCAGGAAGCTTTTCTTCTGCAAGACGACTAATCAACCAGTCTTGAGCTTCAAATGAAAGTCTGCGGCGTGCTCCAAATTCTGACCAAGTTCCAAAATGAAGATTTTTGTTGCTCTTCATTTCAGCAATTTTTTCGTTAGTCTTTTCTTTGAAGCCTGCAAGAAGCTCATCATAATTGTAATGATTTCTATAATAGACTTCGGCAAAAATTTCAAGAACGGGAATCTCATAGTATTCAATATACTCTTGAACACCAAAAAACATAATTCCATTACCGAATTTGTTGTTAGTTGTGAATTGAAAATCTTCTAGACGTGGATGCCAAAAACGCAAAAAGTTGATGTAATCTTGCTTAATCCAAGGACATTTTGCATTGAGGTATTGCAATTCATCTTTATCAAAACGAAGTGCTGCATAAGCTCTGAGTTGATTGTTTATCTCTTTTTTGTCTTCATCTGTATAAACTGAAGGGTGAGTCGTGTTTTCTCCAACATTACGAGCTTTAAAATCCCAAGTTGTCTTCAAGTTTCCAAACTGATGATGATAACATTGACCCATTGAAAATTTATACAAGTCCGAATCTGTTAAAGACTTAACCATTGGCAAGTATCTTAGGTCAAAATGCTTTTTGACAAGTTCTTCATCTTTTGTTAAAGTCCCCTCTATTTCCCACATTTTTTAGCCCCTTACCCAAGAATATCCATAAGCTGTTTTGCGTGAATTATTTTTACGCTTACGAGATTCCTTTCCAAGTGAAGTGTTACAAATATTTGCTTTTGCGGTTGCAATTTTTGTTCCAAGCTTCTTGCTAATCCATTCCGCTGCTTCCGTCAATGTTTCGAAAACTTCTACTTTATTTCCCTCTTTATCAAAGGCTGTAACTGTTTGTTTTTGATATCTCATTGAAAACCTCCTATTACAATATAGGAAAAGTATATTGAGAAGACAGAAAAAAAGAGTTCCCCTTCAGAGAGAACCCTTTTCACATATTTCAAAATTTAACGTACAGGTTCAAAATCGGATTCGAAATTATCTCCATTATCTATAGAATGCTTTTTCTTTACATTACTCATATCTCCTCTTTTTCGAGGTTCAAGATTTTCATAATATGCGTTTATTTTTTCATCAACTTCTTTTTTGAATTTTTTAGTTTCAGGAATAATTTCATAAAATTTATTTATTGCAGAAACCTTCCAGCCTTTATCCTCTTCCAAATCAAAAGCTGAAAGAACTTGACCGTTTGGAGTTTTACCATAGCAATATTCAATAAATTGCAGGAAAACTGCGTCAATATCTTCAGGACTCAATTCTTTCTTTATTCTCTTCAAAAGACGAATATAAGAATACATATCCTTCAACTCCGCATCGTTCTCAGGTTGTCTTTTGAAAATCAATTGGAAAAATTCAGGTAAACTTTGAGTATAATTTGATTCTGCACACTTAATTGGACCGTACCATTTTTCTCTTCCTTTTTCATCTAATTCAATCTCCCCGTTTTCATCAAGCCAAGGTTTGAATTTACATCTAATTCCTTTGTCAACAGAGAATGAACGGAAGTTTTTGAATTCCTGCCTTGCCAAAGCGTTGTTTGAAATTTTTCCTTTTGGAGTTACCAAACAAATATCTCTTAAATCACATTGAGCAGTTAAAGCTCTAATTAAGAATTTTACAAAAAGACCTTTTACATTATTTTCCAAATCTTCCCAAGAAGAATAATGTGCAAAGGTTGAGAATTGAGTTGGAGAAGAATCATCCTCTTCATACGGAACGAACTCCCAGTCAACCTGAATATAATCAGCTCCAATTCCAGGAAAAAGTTCGCTTGCACAAATTAAAGAGTGTGCTTGTGAAAAATTCATTTGATTTCCATAAACATAAAAAGTACTTTTACCAACTTTTTTATCAACCATTTCTTCCAAGAATTCAAAAAAGTTTTCTTTGTCAATTTTGTCGGAAATCTGTACATCAAAATCCCCAACTTTTGGCTTTAATCTTGAGTACTCTTCAAAAGGTTTTTGAAAGAAAGTACGGGAAGATCCTGAAAATAAATTACCTGAAGTTATTTTTGAAGTATCTTTCCAAATTGGTCTTCCTGAATATTTTTCATATTCATCATTCATTTCCAACAAAAAGTCAATAAAGCATGTTTTGAAATCCTCAAACATATCAGGATTCATTTTTGTAGTTAAAAGCTTTGTTGCAGATTGCGCTCCTTTTGATCCTGAAACAGTTAAGTTTCCTCCTTCTATCAATTTTCTCATTTTGTTCTCCTATTATGTGCGTTCATTAAATCTTTGAATTTTGATGAAGTTGTTTTGAAACAAAATTCACCATTTTTTGATATAAAAACAAGTCCTTCAAAGTCTTTGCCGAAGTTTCCTTCCGTAAAATTCGCAAGTATTTCTTCTTGCGCTTCTTTTTGAAGTTCTTTTATTACAGACCCGTTTGCTCTTATAGTTTTTGGATTTTCTATAAAAGATTCAGCTTCTTCTATTATATTATTTAGATCGATTGGCTCAGGGTTTAATTCGGTTGAAGTTACAGCATTAAAACCTTCTCCCTGTAAACAAGTAATTACATCATTTTTCAATTCTTCATTTTCAATTGGAATTCCATCTGCAAGTGCTTGAATTGTAACACATAAGCCTTTTCCAATTTTACTTTTATCATATTTTACTAAAACGGCTTGAACACTATCTTCATCTCTTGAAGCTTCCGGTAAAACATTTTCCAGCTGAACTTTTATATCTGCGCAGTTTTCTTTTTGTCTCCAATATTTTAATATATCTGCAACTTTTGAATCAATTAAAGATTTGAAGAAATCTCTAAATTTCCATCCAACGTCTTCTTCTTTTCTCATTTTTATAGAAATACCGAATTTGCTAAAATAAAACCCAAAATCATCGTACCCAATAAATGAAGAGCTTCCATCTATTTTTTCTGAAATATCAAAATCATCAGTTGTGATAAAACCACCTTTTGATTTTATAAATTTTAAAAGCTTTATAAAATCTGAAGTACTCATTTGCGTTTTATTATCATTGTACAAATGTTCAATTGAATGTTTTCCGCTCATTGCATTTCCATCAACAGTACCCCTTTCCAAAATCTTTACATTTGTACTCCAGGTTTGTAAAAGAAAATCAACAATCTCTTTTGAATATCCCGTCAAAACCTCTACAGCTTCTGCATCATTATTTCTAATCAACTCTCTGACTAACGTTCCTGAAACATCATCTTTGCCTCTTGATTTTTCTATTATATATTCAAATTTTGTTTCATCTTCGCTTTCAAAAGGTGTCAAGAATTTTCCAAAATCCTCTTCGCGATCCGGTCCAAAAATAAAAACAGGCCTTGTGTTTTGCCCGTACATTTTTGAAACTGAATTGCCTAAATTCTTAAAAGTTTTTTCAGGAGAAGTTGGTCTGCATAAAACAATCCTAAAATCAACTCCCATTTCTTTTAAAGCTTTTTCAATAATTTCTTTTCTTTGATAGGTATTAAACATATACCTTTCTTTGTCTAATTTTTCCCCACTTTCAGGTATTCCAATTACAAACTTTTTTGCACCAATTGACTGAAGCTTTTTTATCAATCTTCCGTGACCATTTGGGCCTGTAAAAGGCGCAAAATGCCCGTACAAAACTCCAACTATTTCATCATTTTCATCTTTTGTATAATTCCAAAAACCGTTATCTAAGTAAAACATATAATAAAATTAGTTTTTTGAAAATTTCTAGTGATATTTTCAAAACAATCTCCTATATTATAATCAAGAGGTTACAAACAAATGACAAAGAAAGAAACAGAAATCTTCGAAAGCGTTCTTAAATCGGCAGGTCTTGAATTCACTCAGAAAGAAGGTCTTTATAAAATTCATCATTCAGAGGAGGATGAATTTGTTCAGACAAACGGGTACAATCTTTTGTACAGCTTGAAGCGTTTGATAAGCTCTTCAACTGTGGAAGAAATTCTTTGCTAAATTATCGGAAAGTGAGGTGAAAACAATGTCAGAATATCAAGCAAAATTGGATTTTCAAACAGTCGCTGTTTGTAAAAAGGCTCTTGAAGTTTACAAATCAGTTCTGGAAACTTTGTCTGGGTCTGGTTTTAATTTGGATAGAAACACAGAATATAAGGAAGTCTGTGAAGCATACGAGAAGATACTCAGCAAATTGTAATATTCAATGGGGCTGGAGTTCAAGATGAAAGAGTGGTTGGAAAATTGGAAAATTCTTTGGAGGGATGGTCAGGGTTCTGAAATATGGGAAACCCCTTGTAAAATACTTTTTTGTCAAAAACAAATTAAAAAGTTTGTTTTTTTCGACACTTTGCAAGAAGCACTTGATTACGTTCAGGGTGTTCCTGAAATCAAAAGTTTTCTAAAACATTGTGAACGAATAAGAAGTGCATTGAAAAATTAATTGAAAAACCCTTTGAGAGAAAAGGGGTTTTTATTTTGGCGTCAAAAAAAAGATGAATATTTTTCAATTCATCTTTTTTGCATTTTTTTTAATTTTTATTCTTGCCGAACTTTTTCTTGTGATTGATTATCCCTAATATTACACATATAAGCCAAAGTACACAAGATGCAATCCAAATCCAAGGTGTTTTTATTGCTTCGTTTGGATCTGTATATGCTTTTACCGCATTCAAGGTGCACATCAAAAAAGCAAGAATCTGAAAAAAAATTACAATCAAACTTATCTTTTCATTTTTCAAAGTCTATCTCCTCTATAAATATTATAGAGTTCGAGAGTTACTTTGTTTCTTTTCATTCTCTGCAATCAAAGCCAAAATGATCGCTGCAATTGTAATATTTTCCATTATTTTTTCTCCTCTAATTTTTCATATAATTGAACCGCAATGTTTTTCCAATACAAAGCTGAATCTGTTGTTCGTCCTTCTAAAGGTGCATTCTTCTCAAACTTTTTTGCAAAGCTTTCGTCTGAGGGTTCAGTTGTTTTGGAATTCACAATAAAAATCAATTCATCAAGGTAAAAATCTTCAGACTTCCATCTAATATCTGTTTCTGCATATTTTTGAAACTTCTTATAAAATTTATGAAAAGTCTTAAAAAATTTTTTTGTATCCTCAATACCAGTGAAAAAATCAAAAGCTACTTTTGCTTCCCAAGAATTTCTTTTCAAAGAGATGGAAAATTGACGCACGTCTTTCAAAGCACTTTCTAAATCAGGATAAACAGAGTGCATTCCATTATCTGTATAGAATGTGAAAACAAATGTATACATTTTCTTGTATTGCGCGAAAACAGGAACTTCAAATGTATAAATGTTTTTCTGAAGATAACCCCCTTTTAACATTCTTTCTCCTTCAAGCATTTTGCAATTGATTTTGTCAATTCACACAGCTTTGCTCTAAGATTATCAATATCTTTACCAAAAAAAGTTGGAATTCTCGCATAAATAAAATATTCATTGTACTTGAGCTGCTTGACAATCTTTACAGGTTCAGGTATTGAACATAGTTCAAGAGGAGGGACTTGTGCTTCGTAATTTTTTTCATTTACGTTTAAATCCCACATTCTAGCAAACTCATTTTCCAATTCTTCTTGAGTGAAAATATCCTGTAATTCTACCTGAATTCCTTCATCATTCCAATCTGTCTTCCAAGCAGCTGATTTTACCCAAAAATAATCAGGAGCTTTGTATTTTTCTTCTGAAACTTCTTGAGGTAAAACTCTATAGGATTTATCTGTTAGGCTATGGATAGTACAAAAATCATTCGCCGATTGCATATCTTTAAAAGACTTTACAATCTCGGAATCTCCATATTCTCCTGCCCATACATTATAAATTATCATTTTCTTCCTCTTTATTACGTATTGCATTATTGTCAACAATATCATCAAGCCATCTTCCTCCAATTTGCATACGAGGAATGGCAATCTTTGCAACATCTTTGAACGCGCGAAGAGGTAAGATGAGAAAATTTAGGTTTTTTGGGTACGCGTTTTTTCCAATTAGACCGTACTTTTCATTCATTGCTGCACCTTTGATAATATATGCATCAACGGAATCATCAACTTCTGTAAAATCTCTCAAAAAGTCAACGTACAAATGTGCTTCTTCAGGTATCATACCCTCAAAAGTCAATGCCGAATTTCTTTCAAGAAAATCAAGCTTGTCAATTGCTTCCGGTTTTGTAAGTTTCAAAAATTTCATAATTTTAATACCCCTTCAAAATGCTTTCAAGTTCAGCTTCTTCATATTCCTCTACACTTGAAAACCCATTTTCACGAGCATCTTTTTCCATTGCATCAAAATCACAATGGCCAAAGCGGTAAACCTGTTTTCTGTAATCAGAGTAATTTACCTGGCGACCCTTCTCTTGACAAGAATTCCAAAAATTGGAAGCTATCTCTTCATAATTTTCACAAAGATTCCCTTCAAAAGCATCTCGTTCCGCTTGAAAACAAAGTTCCTGAAAACTTTGAATAGGTTTTTCTTCTGCATTACAGTTTACAGCTGCAATCAAAGAAACAATAATTGAAAAAATAACCTTCTTCATCTTTTCCTCCGCAATTAAAATATAGGGTGAAAGAAAATTCATGCAAAAAAAATTCCGCGTTTTTCAGCGAAATTCTTTCTATAGGTTTTTTCAATAGATTTTCACATCTACATTTGAAATTCTTTTTGGAAAATGTAACCACCACAGTAAAGCTTTTATAGCTTTTCGGGAAGTTTTATCTTTACATTTTGTCTCAATTGAAATATTCGCGCTTTGATCATTCATTGATTTTGTATTGAGTTCCAGCCCATCTAAATCAAAAGTTTCACCGTCTATAGTTGGCTTTGGTTTTTTCAAAATTTCACAAAGGGTATAAGAAATAATTACCAAAACGCAGGCAATTGTAAATGCAAAAGAATCTCTCTCAGGTAAAACCCTTTCCGTACCCCACGGTGCAAGATCTCTTGCCATGTTTATAAAACACATTGTAAGCAAACCCTGAATGTAAGAAACAAAGCCTCTGTCAAACTTTTTCACTCTTTTTCCTCCTCCATTAAAGAATCAAAATTTTCTTTTGCTTTTTTTACCATTTCCTCAAATTCTTCTTTTGAAGTTTCTTCAATTTCACTAAAAGAGATATCGTAAGCAAAATTCTTTGTATAAGATACAGAGTATAAAGCTCTTGTAAAAGTCACATTTATAGCTTTTGGAAGAGTGATGGTATGGTTTTCTTTTGAGAGCTTGCAGCTTTTTGTAAACTTGAAATACACTATTGAGTAATTTTTACTTCGGATTTCATAATATTTTCCTTCTTCAAGTTTTAATTCTTTCGCCATTTTCTCAAAAGAAATCTGAGAGATTTTGTTGTTCAATTCTTCAATCTCTTTTAGTTTCTGAAATTTTAATTTTTCCAAATCTTCAATTTCTTCCATTTTTCATCTCCAAAATTATAGAAAACAAACGGTTACATCTAAATCAAAACCTGCCCATTGTACAATCATTTCTTTTACATTTTCCCAGCGTAATTTGTCTAATCCACATCCAATTTTTGGCATTACAATTTTTACCTTTTTACCGCGTATATTTTGAATTGCCAAAATTGTTCTTTTTGCAGAATCTAAAGCTTGTTCCAAAGTTGTATATGTTGGTTTTTGCCAATATTTTTCCTTTGTAACCAAATTGCAAATGTAAAAGTTACATTCAACTTCTGAAAGTGTAGGGTGAGTGGTAATTAAAGAAAATCCCCTGCCATTCCAATCTGAACTAAAACCCGGAGTATGTGCAAGGAATTCTTTTTCTTGAAACCTTTTTTGTACTTCTTTTGCAAAACCTGCACCTAAAGCCCAATCTGAGCTTATACAATGACAAAGAAAAATAACATTGTCTTTTTTGTTTTCCTCAATCCATTCAAAGATGTCTTTTTGCAATTCCTTCATTTTCCCGTTCCTCCTCGCTAAAAGTCAATTTCACTTTTGTTTCAAATATTTGTCAATCTTCTTCAAATCATCTTTTACATACCTGTACAAATCTTTTACATATTGCCGCGCATCTTTTTCAATCTCGTCTTTTCCTCCGACAAAATCATCTCTGTCATCGTCTGCAGCTGAAATTTCAAATGTTCTACGACCTGTATTAACTTCCGCTGTATATTTTGAAGAAGATCCTCCGGCTTTGCGTGCATCAAGATTTACAAAGAATTCAATGCAATTTGAAGAATGGGTTTTCTTTGTAATGGAAACAAAATCCATATAATCATCGAAAACAACCTGTACAGCGTTTTCAAGTGCATCTATAACTTCTGATACCTTCAAGTCATCATTATTTGCCTTTTTTACACGAGTTTCTTGTACTCTCATTTTTTCTTTCTCCTTTTTTGAAAAATTAGTTTTCAAAAGAAAAGAGCCAAGGACCTGAAGTCATATAATCCAAAGTACTTTGAAGGGTTTTTCCCATTTTCATATTTTCATTCGGTATGTTACATGCATTCAACATGGAATCCAACGCTTTTGGACTTTTTGCAAGAAAAATCATCTGCTGAAGCAAAGCATTCAAATAAATTGGATCTATATCTTTGTCAACCTTTAGATAACCCCCAAGAGTGACTTCATTTTCTTTTTTACACTCTTCAATTGTTTTTCCACCTGTTAGACTTTTTATAGTTTCATCAAACTCTTTTCCCTTGCTTATTGTCTTTAGTTTAGCGGGTTTTTTAGCTTTTTCAGATTTTGGATGTTCTGCATAATATATTGTTGCATCCTTGTCAGCTTTCAAATTCCCTTTTTCGTCCAACTTTGTAAAATAAATTACAGGCTTTACGTTTTTCTTTTCTTCTGAGGCGTACACCATTCCATTCAAAATTTCAACAAGAAAAGTTTTAGAGATTTTCTCTACTTTATCCATTGCAAGTATTCCCTTCAAATCTTCAATGGCCTTTTTATATCCATTCTGAAATTCACCCATTTTCTTTTTCTCCTTTACATTTTTCTAAAAGAAATCTTTTTGTCAAAACCGTGATTTATTGCTTTGTCAACGTCTGTCAAACCAATTGACTCTTGATCAACATCGTTATGTTGAGAAATAAGCCACTCCTCAATATTGTAATACACTTCTTTTGCATCTATCAATTTTGGAATAAAAGTATTCTTCAAAATCGGTATTCTATTATCAATATTCTTAAAAGCCGGTTTTATTTCCCAGTTTGCAACATTTCCTTCTTTGTAATCTTTTGTTAAATCTTTTGAAAAACTCTTTAGATTCCACGGATTAAAAATCCCAAATTCAACAAATTCAATTGGCAAAGAATGTTTTATATCATAACACTTTCTC
>Ga0256405_10010447_pt1 | contig 12266 bp, 8 predicted proteins | sample RumenRJG_02DNA_FD_189096 | JGI IMG/M metagenome (GOLD analysis project Ga0256405, IMG submission 189096) | Bovine rumen microbial communities from Lethbridge, Alberta, Canada - RJG_02 | ecosystem: Host-associated > Mammals > Digestive system > Stomach > Rumen | place: Canada: Alberta | collected...
GGGACGGAAGAACAATGATGCCGAAATGATTAGTAAGAGTATCGATATGTATGCAGATTATTTTGCAGATCAGGTGTTTGAGAACGATCTCGATGGTTTCGATGCCGACTATGAGCCAGAGGGCGATTATCTCTCAGGTGATAAGTTTGTGCAGTTTATGAAGCGTTTGGCTTTGTATATGGGGCCTAACCCAGAGCAGACAAAGGAAGAACGCCTTGCTTTCCTCAAGGAACGTTATCCAAACCTGAACATCACCGAGGCAGACTGCAACAAGATGCTTTGTGTGGACGCTCCTGGTTCGCCAACAACAGCTATTGAGCCTCTTTGCGAGTATTATTTCAAGCAGGCTTATGGTGGCGGCACAAGCGAAGGCTCATGGCCTATTGCAAAGACTGTGTTCTGCGAAAATGTGGGTGATAACTGGGGAACTGCTCTTCAGGGCTTGAAGAATCAAGCTAAGTATCAGCCAGCAAAGGGTCGCAAAGGTGGCTTCGGTGCATTCTTTGGTCACAGAAACTACAACGTTACTCAGTATAACTCTGAGCCTTATGCTATTCTTCGTGAATGTATTCAGTTGCAGAATCCTGCAATTCACTAATAGAAAATTACGAATTTGAAATGTTGAATGTTGAATTGGTTGCCCCTTGGGCAATGATAAATTATTCAATTATGAATTATTTTCAATAGTAAGACATTTGACTTAAACTTTTGAATTCTAAATTTAAAAATAAAAACGAAATGAAAAAATATATATTTTTATCATTGGCTTTTCTGTTGTGCCTCACTGGTTGTAAGGAAACACCCGAATTTCACGATAAGGTGTTTCTTACAGGCACTTTGAGTTCACAGAATATAAAGTTCCTCGTTGACGGACAGTCTTCTTTGGGACTTACCGTTTCGTCAAGTGCAAAGGCTAATTCTGATGTTAAGATAACTGTTGAGGCTGATCCTGGCAAACTGGATGTTTATAATGCTGCAACAGGTCGTACCGCTGTTCTTCCTCCTGCCGATAGTTATTCTATCGATGGAAAGAGTGTGGTTATTGAGGCTGGTAAGTCTCAGTCAACAGCTCTTGAAGTTAGTGCTGATGCCGACAAACTTCAAGAGGGTGTGGCTTACTGTTTGCCTGTTTCTATTACAAGTGTTGATGGCGATGGACTCGGTATTCTGGAGTCATCGCGCACAGCGTTTATTGTGTTTAACAAGGTTATTGAAATCAAGGCTGCCGACTTGAACAAGGCTGCTTCATTTGATATTCTCGGTTTTGGTGGCGAGGATAGCCCAGTGAAGGCTCTTTCGCAGATGACTCTCGAGATGAAGATTAAGCCAGAATCGTTTGGTGGTATCAGTTCGCTTTGTGGTTGCGAGGAAAATTTCCTGTTCCGTTTTGGCGATGGTGCTGGTAATCCTGACAACAAACTGCAGTTGGCAAAGGCTTCTATTGGTACAGCTGCACATCCTGATAGAAAAGACCATTACGAGGCATGGGCTGACGATCCGTTTGATACAGGTCAGTGGCATCATTTTGCTGCTGTTTATGATGGCAGCTGGTTGAGAGTGTATCTCGATGGCAAGCAGATTCAGGCTGTGGAAACCAAGGGCGGTACTATTAACTTGAGTATGGCTTACGATGGTCACTCATGGGACGACACATTTGCTATTGGCCGTTCTGTTGGTCACCAGCGTTTCTTCGATGGACTTGTTAGCGAGTGTCGTGTGTGGAATGTGGCTCGCACTCAGGCTCAGCTTCAGGATGGTGTTTGCTATGTTGATCCAAAGAGTGAGGGACTCATTGCCTACTGGCGTTTCAATGGCGAGATTCAGGACGATGGTACTGTTCTTGATGAAACAGGACATGGCTATAATGCCACTATCTATGGACATCCTGTTTGGGTGCCTTATCAGAAGTGTCCATTCTAATTCAAAACTAATCTTTAAATTTTGAATACGATGAAAATGAAATATTTAATGCTTTGTGGAGCGCTGTTCTTAGGAACAGTAGCCCTCACAAGTTGTAGCGAGGATGAATCATACGATGTGTATGGTTATGACTATACCCGTGCATATTTTAATGTTGCAAAGCAGACAACCAATGGTATGATAGTCAGTACTCCTGTTGGGTTGGTAACATCGCTTGATGCAAAGGTAGTGGTGAAGACAACTTCAGCTGCAACAAGCGACACAAAGGTTGCGTTGGCTATTGACAATAGCGTTGTTGATGAATACAATAAAGAACACGGAACATCTTATCTGCCTGTTCCTGATGGAGCACTCGAGCTGAGTTCGAATGTGGTTTCAATGAAAGCAGGTGAACTGGTAACAGAAGATACTGTGGATGTGAAAATCAATGAGGAAGTGGCTAAGAATATGAACAGTAGCGATGGATACTTAGCTGCTGTGGTTATTACGTCGGCTGATAATGGTGTTCGTCCAAGTTCTAACGCTGCTATAACTTATATTCATTTAGGCTATTCAGAAAGCTGCATCAATGATGATGCAACAGAGCTTGTGGGTAAAGAACTGGAAGACAAGTCGAATTGGAAAGCTATTGACTGCTCAGAAGATTTTAGTCCTTCTACATTTAGTAATCTCTTTGCTGGTGGTTGGAGTGCAAGATGGCCATTAGTTGGAGATGAGGACCATGGTCAGTTTACTGTTGACCTGGGTGAAGAGTTAAATCTTGCTGGCTTCTATATGGGTTGTTATATATTAAAGGGTGGTTACGATGTAGAAATAAGTAAAGATAATGCAGCTTGGACTACTCTTGGAAATTCTGCAGATCATACATATGTATCTAAGTATGATCAAACAACTTGGACATCATATAACGAGTATGTGCTTTATGCACCAATGAAGGCTCGTTATGTAAGATTCAAGATGAAATTCGATACTGATAGCTGGTATTGGACTTATGCTTATTATAAGGCTATTAATGGCCTCCAACTTTATTTCGATTGATACTTACACATTTTCGCAACAATATAATTATTAAATATGATGGAGAAAAAATTGTTCTCCAAATTACAAATAAGTTAGGTTTAAGTGGCCTGTTCTCCGTGAGGAGGGCAGGCTTTTTTTTTCAGCCTCTCCCATCCCCTGCGCGAAGTAAACTTCGCTATTGAAGATTGAAGATTGAAAATTGAATAATGAAGCGCGGAGCGCTTTAAATATTTCCATCTTTCATTCTTTCAATATTTAAATTTTACTTGGGGCTAACTAACCGCATCCCCCCCTTTGCTACTAAGAATAATTCGTAATTAAATAACTCAACATCGCACGAAGTGCGCTTAATTTTCAATTCTCAATCTTCAATGTTCAATTGCGAAGCGATTTCGCTACGCTATGGGGGTGGGTAAAATCAATTTCAGTTGTTACAATATTATAAGTTTATGAAAGAGTACTCAGATATACATCAACTTGCCATTCGTTATTTTAACGGAACAATAACGAGAGAAGAGGAACACACTCTGCAGCAGTTTCTTGCTGGGGGGGAGGAAAATTGTGGCCTTTTTCGTGAATGGGAAGATGAATGGACGGTAAGCCATATTGATGATGCTGATACTCAAAATGCATGGGAAACTCTGCTTGGTAGAATAAACGCAGAAAAGGAAAAATCGAAAGCTACTGTTAACTGGCGTTCTGTGCTATTCAGAGCAGCAATGTTGTTGATAGTAGTAGGTTCTGTAGCTTATGCTTTTATGGCACGACAGAAAGAGCAATACTATATCTGTAAGGCTCCAGATGGCAACAAAACAGAGATTATTCTTCCTGATAGCACTCATGTGTGGCTAAATGCAGGTTCTTCATTGAAATATTCTTCACGCTTTAATGACGATAATCGCAATGTGAGTCTCGAGGGTGAGGCCTATTTCGAAGTTACTCATCACGACAACAAAAAATTTACTGTGAAAACCGACAACTATGATGTTGTTGTGAAAGGCACTAAATTTGATGTAGCCTCTTATCAAAGCGATCCCGTATCTATGGTATCTTTGGTGAAAGGCTCTGTAGAATTGGCTTATGAAAAGGGCGTTATAGACATGAAACCAGGTGAACGAGTTGTTCTCGATAAGAATACAGGCGAGTTCACAAAAGAAAAATATACCGACGACAGTCGTGCGTGGATAGATAATCGTACAGAATTAGACAATATTAGTCTGATTGATCTTGCGCGAGTACTCTCTCGACAGTATGATGTGAAGATACACGTTCAGTCGGCACGACTTGCCAATACTCACTTCGCAGTTTCTTTGCGTAACAAGGAAACTATAATGGATGTTCTCGACGCTCTTCAGATGATAGAACCAATGAAGATTACTCGGAACAAACGAGATATTTATATTACCGAATAAACAATCTATATGACTAAACCTATCTTATTATTATTCATTACGCTTCTTAACTTAATACCAACGAAAGGGTACGCTGAACCAATATTCATGAAAAATCTCATTGCCAACGAGAGAGTTCATGATTTTGGAACCATCATGGAGATAAAGGGAAAAGTGAGCTACACTTTCGTGTTAACAAACAAGGATAAGAGTCCTGTTGCTATTACCAACGTGAATGCTTGGTGTGGATGCACCACGTCAGAGTATTCTAAGGCTCCTATAATGCCAGGAAAAACAGGCAAGGTAACTGTAACCTTTGATCCAAACAGCCGCCCGGGAAAGTTTAGCAAGGAAGTTGTTGTTATGCTTAACGATGGCAAGGCATATATGCGCTTATGGGTAAAAGGAAATGTTGTTCCTTATCTTCATCCCGTAACCGAAGATCACCCATATTATTTTGGTGAAGGACTCTACATGAGTATGAAGGTGCTGCCTTTTGCCAATCAAGGCGTCGGTGTTGCACAGAAGTTTGTTTTGCGTTTGGCTAACAACACCAGTAAGCCAATGAAGGTAAATCTGCAGAAAAAGCCATTTAACAAGGTGTTGAAGATTCCTGCAGAGATAACCTTGAAACCTCTTGAGAGAAAAGAAGTAAAGGTATCCTATGCTTATCCTAAGAACTATAGCTATGATCGCCATATATGGCTCGATATAAAAGTAAACGGAAAGAAAGTAAAGCCAATGAAAGTAAGATTCTTTGGCGACAAGAATGTGCTTCACATGAAATAAGAATTTTCTAATTCACATATCAACAAGATAACCAAACAATCAAAACCATTGTTTTTTATCTAAACCTATAAATTCATTATTATTATACATTAACTTTAATTGTAACGCGCTATGAACAAAAAGCAAAAAAGTTTGCTAAGATTTTGTTTGTCAGCAGCTTTAGTTGCAGCTCCAGTAGCTGGTTATGCTGGTAATTCAGCAATAACAACGCTTCCTGGAACCCAACAGGCTAACGACAAGCAAGTAAGCGGTCAGGTACTTGATGAGAATGGTGATCCTATCATCGGTGCTACGGTAAAAGTAAAAGGTACTAACGTGGCTACAGTTACCGATTTAGATGGTAATTTCACATTCAAGGTTCCTGCTGGTAGTACTCTTGTAGTTTCTTATCTTGGATACTCTCCAAAAGAGGTTGCTGCAAGTGGAAATGGTATTAAGGTACAGCTTGATCAGGATTCAAAAACCTTGAATGAGGTTGTTGTAACTGCTCTCGGTATCAAGAAAGAAGCCAAATCACTTTCTTACAATGTTCAGCAGCTTAATAGCGATGCTGTGATGAAGGTGCAGGATGCTAACTTTGTTAACTCTTTGAATGGTAAAGTTGCTGGTGTTCAATTCAGCCAGAGTGCAGCCGGTGTTGGTTCTGCTACACGTGTTGTTATGCGTGGTGTGAAATCAATCAATGGTAACAATAGTGTTCTTTATGTGATTGATGGTGTGCCAATGCCAAATGTGCAGTCTTCTCAGCCTAATGATATGTTCTCAGGCTCGGGCTCTTCTGGTGATGCTGCATCAAATATCAATCCAAGTGATATTGAAAGCATCTCTGTATTGAGTGGTCCTTCTGCAGCTGCTCTTTATGGTTCTGATGCTTCTAATGGTGTAATTCTTATTACAACCAAGAAAGGTCAGCAGGGACATTTGGATGTTACTTATACTGGTAGTTTTCAGTTCTCTCGTCCTTTTGTAAAGCATAAGTTCCAGAACACTTATGGTACTTCTTCTGCAGGAGCATTTGATAGCTGGGGAAGCAAGCTTGCTACTCCAAGTTCTTATGATCCAAATGACTTCTTCCAGACTGGAAATAACATTTCTAACAACGTAAGTATTTCTACTGGTACAGAGAAGAATCAAACCTATATGTCATTAGGAGCTACTAATGCAGAGGGTATTATTCACAACAACGACTTTGATCGTTACAATGTAAACATACGTAATACTTCAAAGTTCCTTGATAACAAGTTGACGCTTGACTTGAATTATACTCTTTCTTCTGTAAAGGAGCAGAATATGATTTCTCAGGGTCAGTATCATAACCCTCTTTACACATTGTATCTCTTCCCTGCAGGAGGCGATTATGAGGGAATTCAGTATTATAATCGTTACAACGTGTCTCGTAACCTTGAAACACAATACTGGCCTTGGTTGGCTCAGAATGAGTTGATGGAAAACCCATATTGGATTGTTGAAAAGGAGAGATTTGTAAACCATAAGGTTCGCAATATGTTTGTGGCTTCTTTGAAGTGGGATATTGCAAGCTGGGTTTCTCTTACAGGTCGTGTAAAATACGATAATAGCTCTAATCGCTACGAGAAGAAACTTGCTGCAGGTACAAAGACTCTTTTTGCTTCAGAAACAGGTTATTACTCTTTGCGTAATCAGACAGTACGTCAATACTATGCAGAAGCTTTCTTTACTATAAACAAGTACTTTGCTGATAATACATGGAGTGTATCTTCTGTTCTTGGTACAAACTATGATCAGCGTGATGATTTAGCAGAATATGCTGGTGGTAATTTGGGTTTGGTTCCGAATAAGTTCACATTAAACAATATTGATCCTGCAGATCCTAAGTTTAAGTTAAGCCAGTCATACGATGAAAGAAGAAAGAAAATGGCTTTGTTTGGTAGTGCACAGCTCGGTTATAAGAGTATGGCATATTTGGATGTTACAGCTCGTAACGACTGGTCATCAGCTCTTGCTCCAAACAACTCTTCATATTTCTATTGGTCAGCAGGTATTTCTGGTATTTGGACAGATATCTTCCCACAGATTAAGAGCGAGAACTGGTTGAATTATTTAAAGACTCGTATTTCATATTCAGAAGTTGGTAACGACCCTTCATCTACTTATCTCACTACTAATACGTATGCTATTAATGGTGCGAGTGGTCCTTCACTCACAACTTCAAAGAAGAATCCATATTTGAAGCCTGAGCTTACAAAATCTTGGGAGGCAGGTATCGACTTCGTTCTTTTCCGCAATAAGTTGAAGGTAAATGCTACTCTTTATAAGTCAAGCACTTATAATCAGTTCTTCAATATTCAGCTTGATCCTGCATCTGGTTACACAAATATGTGGGTAAATGGTGGTCGTGTTGATAACAAGGGTATCGAACTCTCTGCTCGCTTCAACCAGCCTCTTGGTCCTGTAAACTGGGAAACATACATGACATGGACTGTTAACCGCAACAAGGTTAAGGAAGTTGCAAGTTCTTATACAGACCCTGATACTGGCGAAACATATTCAATGACAGACGAGATGAATCTTGGTGGTTTCAACGGTACCCGCAACAAGATTGTTAACGGTGGCGATCTTACTGATATTTATGTTCGTACACTTGCTACAGGTGAACATGGTGAAATATATGTTGACCCACAGGATCACTCTATTAGAGCAACTGACAACGAGTATGTTCTTGCAGGTCATGCATCTCCAAACTATAACCTTTCTTGGGGTAACAGCTTCTCTTGGAAGGGATTTAACTTAGGCTTCCTGTTCAATTACCGCCATGGTGGTGTTGCTGTGTCTCTTACAGAGTCTTTGATGGATGCTTATGGCACATCAGTAAGAAGTGCTGAGGCACGTGATGCCGGTGGTGTTGTTGTTAACGGAATTAATGGTATTACACCACAGGCTTATTTCCAGACAATTTCAAGTACCACAACAACTATTGCTTCGCAGTATGTATATAGTGCTACTAACCTTCGTTTGTCAGAGTTGACATTTGGTTATGATGTTCCTATTGCTAAGTTTGTTCCATGGATTAAGGCAATGAATGTTTCTTTCGTTGCTCACAACCTTTGGATGCTTTATTGCAAGGCTCCATTCGATCCTGAACTTACAGCAAGTACAGGTACATATAATCAGGGTATTGACTACTTCATGCAGCCGAGTACTCGTACTCTCGGATTCTCTGTAAAACTCAAATTCTAATGATGAAAAGAGATAAAACTATGAAATCAATTATAAAATATACATTATTTGGTGCAATGTCACTTGGATTCGCTGCATGTACAGGCGATTTCGAGAGTGTAAACACCAATCCTTACGAGGCAACAGAAAGTGATCTTGAAGCCGACAACCTAACTGTTGGTTCTTTCTTCTCTCAGATGGAACTTCGTATGGTTCCTTTTACTGCGGGTGGACAGCAGGATGACTCTTATGGTTCAACAGGTTCTTATCAGCATTTCCAGGGACTTTGTTCAGACTGGTATTCTGGTTATGTTGCTCCTACTGGTACTTGGGCTAATGGTAACCATAATGGTAACTATTATTTCACTGGTGAATGGGGAAACTCAATGTACAAGCAGAACTTCACTCAGATTATGCCAAACTGGGCTACTGTTGTGAAGAATGCTAAGAAGTATAATATTCCTGGTGCGGCTGCTTTGGCTACTGTTGTGAAAGTGTATGCTATGCATCGTGTTACCGACCAGTATGGTCCAATGCCATACGTTAATTATGTTGCAGGTAGCACAAATAACGCTTTCGATAGTCAGGAGGATATTTACAAGAAGTTCTTTGAGGAACTCGATGCTGCTATCGAAGAACTCACTCCTTATGCAAGTGCGGGAGCAAAAATCTTAGATAAGTTTGATTATATCTATGGTGGGGATGCTGCTAAGTGGGTTAAATTTGCTAACACTCTTCGTTTGCGTCTTGCTCTTCGTGTGGTTTATGCAGATGCAGCCCTTGCACAGCAAGAAGGTGAGAAATCGTTGTCAAACACTATTGGTTTCCTTGAAACAGCCGATGACAGAGCTTGTATGAAGGGTATCACCATGATGAACCCTCTTTACGAGCAGGCTTATAACTGGAACGAGGAGCGTATGAGTGCTTCAATGGATTCTTATATGAATGGTTATAGCGATCCTCGTCGCTCAGCTTATTTCAAGGCTGCTGGCGATGGCAAGTATCATGGAGTTCGTCTTGGTATAAATATGGCAAGTGGAAATGCTGCCTATACAGGTGATAAGATTTCAAACTTCAATCTGACATCAAGTTCAACAATTCCTTATATGAGCTCAGCTGAGAGTTTCTTCCTGCGTGCTGAGGCTGCTTTGCGTGGCTGGAATGCTGGTGGAACTGCTAAGGAGTTCTATGAGAGTGGAATCAAGGCTTCTATGAATGAGTGGGGCATAAACTCTGGTGTTGATGAATATATCAGTAGTGATGCTCAGCCACAGGCTTTTGTTGATAATACTGGTAAGGGTGGTAATGCAGCTCAGCCAAGTACTATTACTGTTGCTTATGATGAGGAGGCAAGTTTCGAAGAGAATCTTGAGCGTATCATTACTCAGAAATGGATTGCTAACTTCCTGATTTCTCCAGAAGGTTGGGCTGAATTCCGTCGTACTGGTTACCCAAGGCTTTTCCCAACAAAGAGAAACAGCAATAGTGGTACAATCAATACCGATCTTCAGATTCGTCGTATGCCTTATCCTGAACCTCTTTATACCGATGAGGCAACACGTAATCGTGTAATGGAGGGTGTAGCTTTGCTTGGTGGTGCCGACAATGGTGGTACCAAACTATGGTGGGATAAGAATCCTAATCATTAATTGTTGAACTTTTCTATTATTATAATTATGAAAATAAAGACATTATTCTACGTTCTTGTTGCTGCTATGGGAACTTCGTTTACCAGTTGCAATACTGACGTTGAGACAATAGAGATACAGGATCTGAAAACTTATGATGGACAGTATTTTCAGAATCTGCGTGATTTCAAGAAATCTGATCACGAAATCTCATACGCATATTATGCATCTTGGGCAAATACACAAAGTCCAACATCATGGGGTGAGCGTTTCCTTGGCTTGCCTGATAGTCTTGATATAGTAAACCTTTGGATTGATATTCCTACAAAAGAGAGCTATCCTATTGCTTACGAGGATATGAAATATTGTCAGGAAGTTAAAGGTACTCGTTTTGTGATGCATGCTGATGCTACAAACTACAGTCATAAGTTCTGGGATCGTGTTTGGAATGAGGAAACTCAGCAGTTTGAGTTTGTTTATGAAACCGATGAGAATGGTAATGTAGTAAAAGACGAGGAGGGAAATCCAAAGCACAAGATTCTGCAAACCATTCGTGGTAACGAGGAATCTCTTCGTTCATACGCTCGTTGGGTCTGCGATACAGTTGTAAACTGCGGACTTGATGGTGTTGACTTCGACTATGAAGGCTGGTCAAACAACGATATGATTATCGCTGCCGATGAGTGCAATAAGTATTTTGGTCCTGAAGGAAAGTGGGCAGAAAAACTGTATATCATCGACTGGTTTGATAGTGCTCCAAGTGGTTGTGATGATTTCTGCGACTATTTTATTCGTCAGGCTTATACATGGCAGATTGGTTTCCAGACAGGTTCTGGTGGACTTCCTATGGAAAAGACTGTATTCTGCGAGAGTACAGGTGCTGAGGCAGAAAAGGGTGGTATAAATGGTGCACGTGTACGTGATTATGCAAAATTTGTTCCATCAACAGGTCGTAAGGGCGGTTTTGGAGCCTACTATCTTGATTATAACTACAAGTCAGAATCTGGTATTCCTTATAAGGAGTTCCGTGAGGCTATTCAGATTCAGAACCCTGCTTTAACTAAGTAAAAAAGAAAATTATGAAATTAAAGACTAATATCATTTATACTGCTCTTCTTTTGGTTGCAGGTGTTTTTATGACAACATCTTGTAATTCGGAGGGTGATAAGTTTGACTACGGGAAATCAGGTCTTTTTATAACAGGAACTGAGAATAATCCTGTAGTTAAGTTTGTTGTTGATGACACACCAGCATCGTATGATGTTACAGTACAGTCAACAAAGAAACTTGATCATGATGTAACTTTGACTTTGGGTGTTGATGCTTCAAAGGTTGATGAATACAACAAGAAGCACACTACTAATTATTTCGCTGTACCAGAGAGTGCTGTTGAAATAATTAATCCTCAGGTTAAGATTGCATCAGGTTCTGCTGTATCAAGTGCTGCACAGGTAAAGGTTGTTAGCACTGAGGATTTTGTTGAGGGACGTACATATCTTATCCCTGTAACAATAAAATCTGCAGGTAGTGGTGAGAATTTCATTGAGTCGTCAAAGACTATCTTCCTGCGTATTTCTCGTGTAATCAATTTCTATTCTATTCAGGCAGATGCTAACGCTTCTTCTAACTTTATCTTCGACAAGCCTATTCCTTTGACAACCTTTACTTACGAGGTGAAGATTTATCCTCAAGGATTGAACCGCACAAACTATCCACAGCGTTTCATGGCTTTGGAGCAGAGTAACGAGACAAAGTCTTTGTTGCTGCGATTTAATGAGGCTAACTCATCTAATAAGCTGCAGACAATCTTAGCAGATAAAAATAAGTTCATCTCTAATAAGGAGTTTGAGAATAATCATTGGTATTTGCTCACATGGGTTTATGATGGTAGCACAATATCATTCTATATTGATGGTGTTCTTGATACTTCTATAGGTGCTTCTTCTATAGGTGTAATCAACTTCCAGCGTTACGAGATGGGTATGTCTTGGGGTGGTTATCGTTCACGCCAGTTCTTCTCACATCGTTTCGGCGAACTTAGAGTATGGAATCGTGCTCTTTCATCAAGTGAAATTGCTGGTGGTTTGTGTGCCGTAGATCCTCAGAGCGATGGCTTGGTTGGTTATTGGAAGTTTAATGAGGGCACTGGTCACATCTTCCACGATGTTTCTGGTCATGGTCTTGACATGGATTGGAGCAAGACAAGTCGTGACGTTAGCGAAAATGGAAACATGGTAGCTACTCCTGATGCTGCAAACGCAATCAAGTGGGTTAAGGATGATATTAACAAGTGTGCACAGTAATTTAAAGGAGAATTGAATTA
>Ga0256405_10010451_pt1 | contig 12265 bp, 8 predicted proteins | sample RumenRJG_02DNA_FD_189096 | JGI IMG/M metagenome (GOLD analysis project Ga0256405, IMG submission 189096) | Bovine rumen microbial communities from Lethbridge, Alberta, Canada - RJG_02 | ecosystem: Host-associated > Mammals > Digestive system > Stomach > Rumen | place: Canada: Alberta | collected...
TACTAATATTCACATTGAGGATTTCTCTTGTTAGTTGTTATTTGTTTATTAAATTATACAAGAAAATCCTCTTTTACTTTGTTATCTTATTTAAGCATTCCCACAGAAATAATTATTGAACCGAAAAAAATCAGGATATTGTGGCATGCACCTATTTTAAGTTTCTCTATAGGGCAGTTATAAACTGTAAGGATGATAAGACAAGAAACACGATCATCGCCTCATTCCATGAGCTTTAGTACCTTGCCTTTTTGGAAATTTATTCTGTTATTGTACTGAATTTTTTCATGAGCAGAATTTTTTCATCGGCAGTGACATCCTGATATTCATAATAGTAGTCACCAATGAGGCCTTTTTTTCCTGTAAGTCGGTAAAGAAGCCTTAAACCTTCCGTAATCTCATCACAGGCAAGATCGCTAAAATAGGCAGGTCCCTGCTCATAGGTAAATGCAAGATACAAGGCGCATCCTAGAATGCGTGCTTCCCTTTGTTTTCCGCTGTGCCAGGTTTGGTGAGTATAGGCGCCAAAATAATCGCCATCTGGTATAAAAAAGGTTCCATCGGTAAGATCAATATCAACCGCGCGCTCTCCTTCCCTAAGATATCTTTCTGCGAGCTCTGCTGGAGTTACCGGTTTTTTACAGAGCACGCTATAGCCTTCAGAGAGGGCCTTGGCGGTAAATTCATTATATTCCTCGCTCTGGGCCAGGGTACACAGCAAGGTGGCAGCCATAATGGCTCCTTTTAAAAAGCGCTCTCCCTTGATGGCACCTTTTAAGCCCTGGGTTTGCGGCATTTTTTTGGGGATAAGGTGGGTGTAGAATTCAAAACCGTCATCTGCGGCCAAACGCAGCATTTTGACACTGATGTGCACTCCCTTGTCGGCAAGTCTTTCATGCAGCGCGTGGAAATCAAAATTCAGGTATTCATTGTATTTAATCTTTTTTAGGGAATTGTCGCTTTTAGTTTCAATTTTCTCGACACTTTTACTTAGGATCTTAAGCCTTATAAGATAATCTATGGCCTCAGTGAGAGCCTCTGAGGAAAGGCCAAGATGATTGGCAATAATTCTGCCGTGTTGACGCAGATTGAAGCGCACATAGCGCTCCTTTGCATACCAGTATAGAAAAATGGAGAGGATGGAGCACAGATAATCCCCGTTTTTATCTTCACGGTTTAAAACCTGTAACTGGGGATAATAGGGGATCCTAATTAAGCCTTGATCGTGCATGGTCAGATATTTTTATGGCGGTTTTTATTGATGGTACTTATAATGCCTGCGCCCACGATTCCGAGGGTGGCAATACCTACGGCAGTAGCGCCAAGCGTATGTCTTACCTGCGAACTTCTTTTGTTATCTTCAATGATGTAATTGACAAAATGCTCACAGTTGTTGGACAAAAGATCGTATTTGTAATCAGGATTTTGCGCATTTAAAAGACAGCCATACGCCCGCATTACCACCTCATCACGTGAGAATTTTTTAAAGTCATGAGAATAAAGACGCATTCTTTCGTGGTTTTCAGAAAATTCCTCGAGAGTTTCCTTACGTAGTCCTTTGCGTGACAGACTGATGAAATATGGGATGTTATCCTCATAACCCACACATATCCCGTGATGCCAGAACCAGAATGGAGTCTCTTGGCTCGGTGTATAGTAGACTGCCACATGGTCTCCTTTAGCGAATACATGCGTTTGGGGATCGATGTTTTGGTAAGAATTTGTCATGCGAGATCCTTTGTGTTTTGATATTAAAATTATAGCCTATCTTGCTGGGCCTTAAAACTGCAAATGTGCACTAAAATTTGACGGCTTTAATTCTTATAACATTTTTTATCATAAAATCCATGCAATAACATTCGTTGTTTGCTAAAATTACAGGAGTTGCGGATTTAGACAGTTCTTTTTGACAGTTCTTGTGAAAGCGCAGACTAAAACATCATCTCAAAGTGCACAAAACAGATAGGCTGGTACAGGAATAATTTACAAAAAATGAATGATTTTGATTTAAATTATACCTTCCTCATTGTAGGTCTCCTGCTTACCTTTGCCATTTTTGCCTCGCGGCTTTCAACTTTTTTTGGTACTCCTTTCCTCCTCCTGTTCTTAGGTATCGGTATGCTTACAGGTGAGGACGGGATTATCCTTAATATCCATTATACCGATTATGATTCCGCTTTCTTTATCGCCAACCTGATGCTGGCCATCATTCTTCTGGATGGCGGTCTTAGAACCAGTTTTACCACCATGAAGTCCGTGGCGGCAGAATCTGTGGTGCTGGCGACGGTGGGAGTAGTGATGACCTCGGGCCTGACCGGAGTTATTGCCTATTTGATTTTGGATATCTCCCTTATCCAGTCTCTGCTTTTAGGCTGTATAGTGGGGTCTACTGATGCGGCTGCCGTGTTTTCGCTCCTCTCCAAAAATGATGGAGTTACCTTAAAAAATAACGTTTCAAGTGCGCTGCAGATAGAATCGGCCACCAACGATCCTATGGCCATTCTCCTTACCACCACCATGATTGCCTTTGCCTCCTCTAAAGCCACCTCTGTGGCCGATGCGCTCATTCTCTTTGTGACGCAGTTTGGCTTTGGTATTTTAGTCGGCATTCTCGTGGGACTTTTTGCAAGATTCATCATAAGTTCCATTTCTCTGGGGGTGGGCCTTTACTGTGTGCTGGTGATTGGTATCGGTCTTGTAGGGTTTGCCATTACAAGTTACCTCGGGGGCTCTGGTTTTTTGGCCATTTTTATCATCGGCATGTGTGTGGGCAATCAGAAATCCCGCCATGTAGGCTACATTCTACCGGTATCAGAAGGATTTACCTGGCTCTCACAGATCACTTTATTCTTAATGCTGGGTTTACTGGTGACCCCTCATGAAATGGTCAACTATGTGTGGCCGGGAGTGGTTATTGCTGTTGTGATTACCTTAATTGCAAGACCGATTGCGGTTTTTTGCTGCGTCAAACCTTTTTTTAAGGCCTATAACTTCAAGGATGTTTTATTCCTGTCGTGGGTGGGATTACGCGGTTCGGTACCTATTGTACTTGCCATTTACCCAGTATTTGAAGAACTGGAGGCGCCGCAGCTGTATTTTAACGTGGCCTTTGTGGTAGTGATTGTTTCCTTGCTTTTCCAGGGCTCTTTTATCGTTAGTTTTGCCAAGTTTTTAGGCGTGTGTACGCCGTCTGTCTCCGTGCCCATCACGAAATCAGATGTCGGCATTATGCTGTCTGATGATTATGAGCTTTTAAGTTACAGATTAAAGGAGCCTTCTTTTGACGGGGCTCTTTTGAATACCATTCCTTTTCCTAAAGGAGTGAGTGTGGCGGCTCTGTTTCGTGACGGCAAGATGATCAAGTGCCATGGAGATACCACTATTGCTATGGGTGATATCATTTCCATTATAGGACGTGATGCCGATGAAATGATGTTAAACGGGCTGTTTTCACATTCTTTACGACTGAAAAGACGTCCTTTATACAAGGGGGATAAGATTTATGAGGCGGAAACCCTCATGAACGATCTCGCTACGCAGTATGATATTGATTTGACCTCCTATGAGCGCACTCTGACCTTAAACGATTTCATGTCCTATCACATTGGCGGTTTCCCGCTCCCTGGGGATCAGGTTAATCTTATCAATGTTACCCTGGTGGTTGTCGACCTTGAAGGTGACAAGATCCATCGTGCCGGTTTGTATCTGCGTGAAGAAATGCAGCAGGAGTTTGAGCGTCAGCGCAAGAACCGGCTGATGCTGCAGAAGCATGAGCAAAATGAGCTCATGAAAAAAAGACACCAGGCACAGAAGGCACTCTTTGACAGTATCAATGACGATGAAGAGTATAACTGATGAGCTATTCTGCAAACATCAGGCAGTTTATTGCCGCTCTCACCCCCAAATTACATGAGCTGACCTGTCTTCATGAACATCTTCTCAGGGGCAAGCTCTCTTCCCTAAAAAAATATGCAAATAAGGACAGGGATGACCGTACAGTCGAGGCTATGCTTAATATTTCCTCATGGTATGAGGAATATCTTCAGTATGCAAAAAATCGCCTTGCCCATCAGCCCAAGTTAATTTACCAGGAAGATTTGCCGGTCTTTTTTAAAAAAGAGGAAATTATAAAGGCCATTACTACGCATCAGGTAGTAATTGTGGCCGGTGAAACCGGTTCGGGCAAAACCACGCAGCTGCCTAAGATGTGTCTTGAGGCGGGTTTTGGCAGACGGGGACTGATTGGCCATACCCAGCCGCGCCGTCTTGCCGCAAGAGCCGTGGCTTTTAGAATTGCTAAGGAACTTAATGAACCTTTAGGCTCTAATATCGGCTATAAGGTACGCTTTAATGATGTCTCTAAGGATGACGGCTACATTCGTCTTATGACCGATGGCATTCTTCTGTCAGAGACCATGTCGGACCGACTGCTCTTAAAATATGACTGCATTATTATCGATGAGGCGCATGAGCGTTCGCTCAATATTGATTTTCTTTTAGGCTATCTTAAGCAGATCCTCAAAAAAAGACCGGAGTTAAGGCTGATTATTACTTCTGCCACCATCAATACCAGACGTTTTGCAGAACATTTTGACAATGCGCCTGTTATTGAAGTTTCAGGCCGCACCTATCCTGTAGAGCAGGTCTATCTTCCAAATCTTGAGCACAGTGCCGAAGAAGAGGATGATACCGAGGATTGTGAAAAGGATCTGCGCTACGGCATTTTAAAAGCGCTTGATTATCTGTTTACTAACTACGGACGCGCCGATACTCTGGTATTTCTCCCCGGGGAGCGCGAAATCATGGATGTGGCCAGGTTTTTGTCTAAAGCCGGCCTTTATAATGTGGAAATTCTGCCTTTATATGCGCGACTTGCCATCAGTGATCAGAACAAGATCTTTGCACCGCACGATAAAGTACGCATTGTGCTTGCTACCAATGTCGCCGAAACCTCGGTGACGGTACCTTTTATTAAATATGTGATTGATCCTGGTACTGCCAGAATCAGCCGTTATTCTCCGCATACCAAGGTGCAGAGGCTGCATATTGAAAAGATTTCCAGAGCCAGCGCGGCGCAGCGTGCAGGACGCTGCGGACGTACAAGTGCCGGTGTCTGTGTGCGTCTTTATTCCAAAGAGGATTTTTTAAACCGTGATGAATATACCGATCCTGAGATCCTAAGAACCAATCTCTCCTCCGTGATCCTCTCCATGGTGTCCCTAAATTTAGGAGATATTAGAGATTTCCCTTTTATTGATGCTCCAACTCCCCGTCAGATAAGTGATGGTATAAGAGAACTCTATGAATTAAAGGCTCTAGACTATACTGTAAAAAAAGCCCCCAATCTTAAGGGAGAGACTGTAAAAACCATCGCTCAGGAAAGCGCCAAAGAGCAATTCAAACTTACCACAATCGGTAAGGCGCTCTCCAAACTGCCGGTAGATCCAAGATTAGGCCGCATGCTTGTAGAGGCTTCCAGAGTCGGGGCCCTTAGGGAGATCCTGATTATTGTGTCAGTGCTTTCGATTGTCGATCCGCGTGAGCGCCCTCTTGATAAAAGAGAGCAGAGTGAAAAAATGCACGCGCGTTTTAACATGGAGAAATCTGATTTTCTAAGCCTTGTCAGGCTTTTTGAGTATCTTGTGAAAACTCAGGAAGAACTGAGCACCAATGCCTTTAAAAAACGCCTTAAAAGCGAGTTTATTTCCTATCTTAGAGTGCGTGAATGGTTTGATTTACTAAGACAGTTAAAGGTTAGTGTCAGTCTTTTGGGATACAGCATAAATGAGGTTGAGGCCTCCTACGAGGCGGTGCATCGGGCCATCCTCTCCGGATTGCTTTCTCAGATTGGAGTTTTTGACAGTGAGGAGAAGAATCTCTATCTTGGTGCCCGGGGGCTTAGATTTTCAATTCATCCTGCAAGTGCTCTTGTAAAGCACAAGCCTAAATGGCTGTGTGCCTGGGAGTTGAGTGAAACCACGAAACTATATGCCAAAACCGTGGCGGTTATCGACCCCTTGTGGCTTGAATCGCAGGCAGACCACCTTATTAAAAGACATTATGCTGAGCCTTTTTTTTCTAAGGATAAGGGGGCGGTTCTTGCCAATTTGAGTATCACCCTCTATGGTCTTAAGATCGTAGATGGGCGTAAGGTACTTTATTCCAATGTCGATAGGGAATTATGCCGCACGCTTTTTATTCGTGACGGCCTTATCCCGGGAAATGTCTCACTGCATGAAGAATTCCTAAGGCATAATCTTTCCTTAGTGCGTGATGTTGAAGAGGTCGAGGAGAAGATAAGACGACGTGATCTGCTGGTTGATGACAGTGTTATGCTCGAGTTTTATCTTAAGAGAATTCCTGATGATATTGTTACGGTGCGTCATTTTGTAAGGTGGTGGCAAGACAAGAAGAAAGAAGATCCGCATTATCTTGATTTTACCTTAGAGGAGGTTGCCAGGGATGGCTTTGATAAAAAACTTGCTGATGATTTTCCTCCCTTTTTTGAAACCCTTGACGGTAATTTTAAACTGCCTTTGACTTATGTTTTTGATCCTAAAAGTGAGGATGATGGAGTTACGGTGACCTTGCCCCTGCCGGTGCTGAGCAGTCTAAATCCCCATGAATTTGCCTATCTTGTCAAAGGCCTGCGCCTTGAGCTATTAACCGCCCTCATCAAGTCTCTGCCTAAGCGTCTTAGAAAAGCCCTCATTCCGGCTCCTAATTTTGCCAGTGCCCTGTATGAGTCTTTAACCATGCCCAATTCGACAGATCTCTATACGGAATGTGCCCGGGAACTTTCAAGAATGGGAGGACAGCAGGTAACTCCTTCTGATTTTGATTTAGGACAGATTGATAAACATCTTTTCATGAATTTTAAGGTGATTGATAAAGACGGGAAGGTGTTAAAGAAAGGCCGCAATCTCAAGGCGATTAGTGAGGCGCTGTCGGAGAATATCAAGAAGGCCTTTAAATCTCTCCATGTCTCCTCAAAAAAGATGCCGGTAAGTGACTCCTGGACTTTTGGCAGAATTGATGAGTTTATCGATAAAAAACAACAGGGACTTGTGATTAAGACTTATCCTGCTCTAAGTGTGCAGGACAAAGGGGTAACCCTGGCCCTGTACGAAAGCCCGCTGCGCCAGAAAAAGGCCATGCGCGAGGGACTTGTAAGACTGCTCACCCTGGGGATTAAAGATCCTGTCTCCTATCTTGAAAAGCATCTTAACAACAGAGCCAAACTTGCTATGTACTATCAGCCCCTGGGGACTGTCAGCGAGCTGCTAGATGATCTTGTGGAATGTACAGTGGGGCTGCTTCTTGATGAGTATTCAGGCCATAATGTCATGCTCTGCAATGATAAGTCCAAATTTGAAAAGGCGCTGTTCTTTGTGAAAGGGAGACTCAATGAAAAAGCGCTGGAGCTGGCGGAACTGGTTGAAAAAATACTGGTGCGCTCCCATGCCCTCAAAAAAGAGCTTAAAAGCCGGGTGAATTTAAGTGTGGCCATATCCTATAAGGATGCCGCTTTTGAACTTGATAACCTGGTGTATAAAGGTTTTTTAAGCAGGACTCCCTACCGCGCCCTTGTGGAAATTCCTAGGTATCTTGATGCCCTTGAGCTAAGACTTGAAAAGGTGCATCGGGATGTCAACCGTGATTTGGTGTATCAAAGAAAGGTTGAAGAGGTTATAAAAGAGTATCGCAACACCTTATCCCGCTATCCCAAAGATGCGGTACCCGAGGAGCTGTGTAACATAAAATGGATGATTGAGGAGCTGAGAGTCTCCTATTTTGCACAGAGTATCGGGGCTAAGATTGCAGTTTCTGACAAAAGGATCTCCCATGAATTAAAGCGCATTTTGGAAGAATACCGCGAACATAATTAAATTCTAAAAGTTTTACAGCATAGGTATATTAAAGTGACTGACAGTGAATTACTTGAAAACTATATTACTATTCTTGTGTTTTTGGCCGCAGTGGCTCTGCTGCTCTCATGGTGGCGTCCCCGCCTTTCCATGTTCATGTTTCCCGATGCCATCAAGGTCACCTATGTGCAGGGACTTATTGGCTGGTATGGACTGTTAAATCTTTCGGTGTCGCTGCCATTTTTGTGGGACGGAGATTTGAAACAGGGGGTGTATCCTTTGTTGTTAGGACTTGCGGCAGAAATGCTGGCGCTTTATCTTGTGATCCGCGACAACTCGAGCCGCTATTTTGTGTTTAAGCGTGAGGCGCATATTTATTCTGACTATTTCTCTTTGAATACGGCTCATGAGAATAAGGAGACGGTGGAGAAGGCAGAGATCCCCTGCGAGGATGTATATGGTTTTTTAAGTGATTTCTCTCATCGTTACTCCTGTTTGGGACTTAAGTTCTACTATAAGGAAATACATGGACGTGACAAGGTGAATTACAGGATCTTAGGCGCTTTTTTTGCAGAGAGTGCCCATGACTTTGCCGATACTTTAAGGAATATTGATTATGTACAGGATAAGGCTATCGATGTGAAGTCAACCTTTGTGTTTTTTCTCGAGTTCCTGTTTAGGCGTGATAAAAATAAACGAATTTATAAGGAATATGACGAGGCGGCCTCTAAAATTATGGCAGTTATGCAGGAACTTAAAATGACCTTTAAAGATCTGCCTTATGATTTGGCCAAATATCTTGCGGCCTTTGAAAATCTGAGAGCCTGTGAAAAAAAGGATAAAAGCCGCATTACTCTTGAAATTGCGGACAGTGCTCTTCCCCCTGATATTAAGCCGCTGTTCTGCTCCTATGGAAGAGTCTATACCTTACCTTCAGGCTGGCCGCGGTTCTTAAAGGCGGTGGCTCTTTTTATTATCAAGAAACTGCCGAAAAATGAAGAACGTATTCTCGTGACCGAAGATGCTGTTTTAAGATTGGATGAAGAAGGGCACAGTAACATTGGGGATGTCTCATCTTGTGAGAAACTGCTCTCAGCAGTAAGTTTTGATCAAAAGCATTATGTGGTAATGGAGAATGAGAATATTTTAGAGTTTTTGGTGAATGCTCTTGCAAAAATATAATAATTTTTCTCAAATTATGTCTAAACTGTTTTATCATATGCAGAATTTTCTGATTTTTGCAGAAGGCAAAATAATATTAAAAGAACAAGAAGATTTTCTCTAAAATGCAGAGGACTGGATTTGAAACATTAAATCTGAGTCTTTTGCCATTTTTTTTGAACATAAGAATTTTATGAGTGATAGCATAACCGCCAAAAAGCAGTCTAACCCCAAACAGTCAGCGCCTAAAAACGAGAATATCGCCAAAAATACATCAGGAGACGATAGTTCAGCAGAGGATAAGGCTGTACAGTCGGTACGCAATGTTAATTTTCAGCAGAAACTGGATGCAGTGGTTTCCTCCATTTTTTCCCGCTGTGGAGTTCCGATTGCCGATTTTCATGTATCCAAGCCGTTAACCTTCTGTGCCTCGGTATCCTATAATCTCATCTGGAATTTCAAATGCCGTGCTATAGATAAACCTATCACTAAAATTTCAGATGACACGAGAGTGCTCTCTGCTGTGGAGCTTGATGACTTTACCAAGGTAAACTCAAAAGAGCTTGAAAAAGAAAGCAAGGTTACAGCCGCTTTTATCAAAAGACTCGCTAATGCCAAGTTTAATGAACTTGCCTCTCTCTCAGGACAGATTGTGGCTTTTAATCGTATTGCCGCCATTGGACGTTCTCGCTGCAAAAAATGTCGTGGTACGAGAAAATCACGCTGTGAAGTCTGTTCGGGCAGCGGTTCTTTAACCTGTCCTACGTGTCAGGGACGTAAGATTTCCTGCCGTACCTGTCATGGTAGCGGTCGCATCAAATGCTATGCCTGTGACGGAATTGGCATGGGGATCTGTCTTGAGTGCAAGGGCAAAGGTGAAATGGTGGTAGAACGCGAGATTGTTTACGACGGGGAGTGTCATAAGCAGGTAAACATCTCCCTGCGTCTGCCTGATTCAGACAAGATTGTGCGTGAGTTTACCGAAAAAGATGAGAAAGTGATTTTAGAAGCCGCTAATTTTGAGGATAAGTCCACAGGTTCTGAGACTAATCATGGTTTTAAGGCTTCCTTTGCAGGTTATGCTCCGTGTTTTGGAGTGCATGTTGCCTTAAAGGGAGTTGATGCTCCTTTTGATTTTATCCTCTGCGGCAAGTCTTTAAAAGCCATCTGTCGTCCGGCACTTTTGGATGTGGTATTTGCCCCGCAGTCAGTTTTGCTATCAGAAACTCTTAATGTCGGCTCTACGAGCGTGGATGAGAAGATTGCTTGTGTTAAGGCTCTTGCCTCTAAGGCTATTTTAGCCAAAACCATTCGCACGGTTGAGCGTTACGAAATGGAATGTATAGAAAAGGAGGCTAACCGTCAGGGATTCAGCCTTGAGACCATTTTATCTGAAAAGGATAATTCGCCGCGTTCAAAACATATTCGTAATACTGTCAAAAGTGAGATTATAGACAAGGTTGCCAAGGAGTTAACCGAGAATGCCCACGGTTTTGTTTCCCGTGACTTTGCCCGTGTGTTTGCCAAGAACCTTATTGATTTTGTACCGATGCTCATGATCTTAAATCCCAATACCAAACCGGTATGGATGGCAGTAACTCTAACTACCTGGCTTGTAGAAGCCTTCAGCATGTTTTTTATGCCAAGTCTTGGGTGTGCTTTTTTAGGCGTGGGCATTTCTGTTTTAGTCTGTATCCTCACCTCGGTCCTACTTACTAAAAATTGGACCTATTATTCAGTAGTAAGTGCCTTAAGACTTACGCATAAGCAAAAAAAGGTGCCAAGTCTGACACAGGAGGCAATACAGTCGGGCAGGCTCCTTTTAGGCTCTCTTTTTATCAATACCTTTTTATTTATAATTGCCAATGTTACCTGATGGAGATGTCTTAGCACATGCGATCCCAGAGCATTAACGGAAAACTACAGCATCTTTTAAGATCCATCAAATTGAATCTTGATGAGGTTAATTTTTATGCGCCTCTGCGTGCTGATGTTCGGCTTGTTTTCAAAATAAACTGGTTTTTTGAGATTGAAGAAAAGGACAGGGTAGTTGCTGCAACCACCTCAAAAGAAACGGTGGAAAATGAGGAAACTCTCAGTAATTTTGTGCAGGAGCAGAGAAAAGACCTGAAAAAAAGTAGGGAATTAAGACGCCCTTTTTTAGATGGCCTTGAAAAGAGATCTGCCCGTGAGCTTTTCCTTTTGGCAAACAGAGTAAACCGTATTTCTCCAAGACATATGATGGCTGAATGTCTTTGTCCTGACTGTAAGGGACGCAAGAAGATACAGTGTCCTAACTGCTCGGGTTATGGGGTAATTCTCTGTCCTTCCTGTCAGGGCCAGGAAGGCGGCTGTTCTTTCTGTCAGCGTAATGGCTATGTGGAATGTCCCACCTGCAGACAGTCTAAACTGGTACCATGTACTACCTGTAATGCTGAGGGCAGGGCTATCATCAATAAAAGAATATGTCTTCTGGCTAAAAGTACCTCTTTATTAGAGGTGGAAATTAGTAAATCCGATGCTCTTGCTTCATTTCCGGTGCCGGTTGTGGATTATGCCTGCTACGAAGAATTGTTGTCCTCGCTCTTTTTTGGGCTTAAGTCATCTGAGTATGGAGAAAATGACGTCTATAAACTGACCTATGCGGTAAAAACCAGCTGTAATGCCCTGCGTTTTGATGTGCGCTCTATCCCGCAGACTATGTGCTTTTTTGCGGTAGACAGCAAGTTTATACCTCTATGCTATCCTCACGTACTTGATTATACCTATGAGCTTTTAAAAATCCGTCTGCAAGAATGCGGAGTAGGTTCGCTCTCCTCAGATGTGAAAGCAAAGATTGAGCTGTTCTCTGAAATTGTGAATAAGCCATTTTTATGCAGTCTTTTAAAGGGCTACGAGAGTGATTATGACCGAGTTTACCGTCATCAAAAATCGGAAAAGGGGAACTCTGATAAATTTATTCCCAAAGCCTATTCCCTAAAGGATCGCCTTGCAAACATTGTGGCCTCACGCAAGGATAGCCTTGCCCGCCTGCTGTCGCGTAAACTTCTGAGTCATACCAATAATATGATGACAGAGGAGTTTGGACAGGAGTTTTGCTATAATCTTGTACGGTGACCAAGCATAACGGACATTGATCACACTTTTAGTTTGACTGTAATTTACTTATAGTCTGTTTTTTTAAAATCTATCTCTTTAAAAATTTGTATGCTTTCGATCACCTTTTTAAGAAAAAA
>Ga0256405_10010452_pt1 | contig 12264 bp, 10 predicted proteins | sample RumenRJG_02DNA_FD_189096 | JGI IMG/M metagenome (GOLD analysis project Ga0256405, IMG submission 189096) | Bovine rumen microbial communities from Lethbridge, Alberta, Canada - RJG_02 | ecosystem: Host-associated > Mammals > Digestive system > Stomach > Rumen | place: Canada: Alberta...
TCATCACACTGGAGATGGCCGACTTCTATCTCGTCACTTGCTACACGCCTAACTCACAAGACGGACTGAAGCGCCTGGACTATCGCATGAAGTGGGAGGACGACTTCCGCCAGTATCTTCTTTCGCTCGACAAGAAGAAGCCCGTCATCCTGTGTGGCGACTTAAACGTGGCCCATGAGGAAATAGACCTGAAGAATCCCAAGACCAATCGCATGAATGCTGGTTTCACGGATCAGGAGCGCGAGAAGTTCACCTTATTATTAAATAGTGGCTTCATCGACACCTTCCGCACGCTCTATCCTGAGCAGGTAACGTATTCGTGGTGGTCCTACCGTTTCCAGGCTCGTCAGAAGAATGCAGGCTGGCGCATCGACTACTTCGTCACCTCTGAGCGCCTGCGCAGTCAAATAGCTGATGCTAAGATACATACAGAAATACTAGGCAGCGACCACTGTCCTGTAGAATTAATAATCAACAACTAAAAAATCAAATGTTATGAAAAAAATCATTTTTGCTGTGTTGGCTATGGTAGCCATTGGTTTTAGCGCATGTGGTAACAAGACTCAGCAGGCTGAGGCTATTGACTCTGCTGCTGTGTTAGACTCTATTGCTTCTGAGGTTGCTCAGGAAGACATCAATGCTATCAGCGCACTCTTTGAGAATGGCGATGTTGCTAAGTTGCAGGAAGCTTTGGCTACTGTGAAGGAGAAGATTGCTTCGCTGATCAAGGAGAACCCCGAACTTGCCAAGGAGTATGTGATTAAGGTTCAGGATTTCCTGAAGGAGAATGCAGACAAGGTAAAGGCTCTTGCTGGCGATAGCGAGGCTGCTGTTGCTGCCGTTGCTGCTGTTACCGAGGTAGACCCTGAGGCTGTTGTCAAAGGTCTGCTGGAGCAGGTTGGCGATGCTGCCACTGAGGTAAAGGACGCTGCTGTTGATGCTGCTAACCAGCAGGTTGAAGACGCCAAGAATGCTGCCAACCAGAAAGTTGAGGAGACCAAGGCTGCTGCTGAAAAGCAAATAGAAGACCAAAAGAATGCTGCTAAGCAGAAGACTGGCGAAGCCATCGACAATGCTGCTAACAAGACTAAGAAGGCGCTCGGTCTTTAAAAGTGAATAGTGAATAAGTTTTTTGCTGAATAAAACAGCCAGTTCGTTGAATGAATTTCGCGAGCTGGCTTTTTTCATCTACCTTTGCTGCATCTCAAAACAGAACAACGAAAGAATTATGAAGAAAACAGCAATGAAGATGATGACGCTCGCAGCATTCTTGGTAGTGCTGACAGCTTGTTCTACGGATAGCCCGTACGACGATTACACCAATTATTACAATCCTGGCACCGAGGGAGGTTTCCCGGGTGGCGGTACTACCAGTGGCGAAGGCACAGCTACAGCAGGCTCTGGCGAACTGCTGAGCTATCAGGTAGCCATCGACAAGACGACTGCCGAACCCACCAGCACCGTTGCAGCCTTCTATCCTGAGGCTGCTGACGATGTCAGCACACAGACCTTCTCTAAGCAGGTAACCATCGATATGGCCAACCCTATGGCAAAGACGGAGAATGGTGTGGAGATTACCATCAGTGGCGACAGTATCATTGCCAATCACGGCAAGAATGAAGGTATCTGCTATGTCGTCAGCGGCACTACCAGCAATGGTATGCTGTACATTGATGGCAAGACCAACTTCATGCTGAACCTGAATGGTGCCAATATCACCTGCACCAAGGGTACTGCCATCGACATTCAAAGCAAGATGGCTGCCTATCTCGTGCTTACGGGCAGCAACAAGTTGACCGATGGCACCACTGACGATCATAAGAGTGCGCTCTATAGCAAGGGCAAGCTCCTCATCAGCGGTACAGGTTCGCTCGACATCAACGCCACCTATAACAATGGTATCCACAGCAAGAGCTATGTGCTGGTCGAGAAAGGTGTGAATCTTTACGTGAATGCAGCCAATCATGGCATCAAGGGCACCGATGTCGTCATCAACGGAGGCATCATCAACGTGGAGACTGCGGGCAATGGTGCCAAGGGCATCAACTGCGACAACGACGTCACCATCAATGGCGGGCGCACCACCATTCTCTGTACGGGTAATGGCGAGTGGGACACCGAAGAACTCGAGACCAAGGCTCCTGCCTGCATTGCCTGCGACTCTATCATGACCATCAAGGGTGGCGAAATCTACGCTATGGCTACAGGCAGTGGTGGCAAGGGCTTGAAAGCCGACTGGGAAGCCTACATCAGCGGAGGCAAGATGCGCATCATCACCACGGGTGGACTCTATTATAGCAACGGTTCTACCGAGAACCACAACTATACAGGTAATACGGATAATCTGGACGACAACTACACCTCATCGCCCAAAGGTATAAAGATTGGTACAAAGAACGTGCATGGTGTGCTGCAGATTACGGGTGGCGACATCATGGTACGCACCACGGGTAACAATGCAGAAGGCATCGAGAGCAAGGGAACCCTCGAAATGACAGACGGTACCGTGATGATTTCAGCCCACGACGACGGCATCAATTCGAGTGGCGACCTGACTCTCAGTGGTGGAACGCTGGTAACTGTAGGTACCAACAACGATGGTATCGACGCCAACGGCAACATGTATCTCAAGGGTGGCACACTCATCGCCATGGGTGCAGGTGGTGCCGAGGCAGGCATCGACATCAACGAACAGAAGAAGCTCTACATCTCTGGCACCAAGATCTTCGGCATCGGAGGTCGTGTGGATGGTTCGCTGGGCTCTACCACGCAGGGCATCGTCACCCTCACGGGTTCTGTCAGCGCCAATGCTACGGTCACCATCTCCAATGGTTCTTCCACACTGGCTTCGTTCGCCATGCCTCCCTACTCTTACAACAACGGCACCATTCTCATCAGTGCTCCAGGCATGCAGAGTGGCACCAGCTATACGCTCTCTTTGGGCTCAAGCACACAGTCTGTAACAGCATCTAACACAATAAATAACAGAAACTTCCGTTAATTATGTGGATGCAGAAACAGTCGAAATACGAAAATACGGCCTACGTGGCGCTGTGGGGACTTCTCTTCGCAGCGCCACTGCTGAGCCTTTATGTGCGCACAGCCAGCGATAGCGAGCTGTCGTTCAATTGGCAGGAGGTGTTCATCGTGTGGCGCCATATCGTCGTCTATCTGCTGGTTTTTCTGGTCCACAATTTCATACTGGCTCCCCTACTCATCCATCGCCACAAGCGCTGGCTCTATGGGTTGCTCACGCTCTGTCTGATAGGTCTGTTTTCCTTCTATCAGTGCCAGCAGCGCCCTGATGAGTTCCGTCGCGCACGCCGCATCCATCGCATGGAGATGCGCAAGCAGCACATGATGGAGAAACACGGTGATGAACCCATGAAGATGCATGATGCAGGATTCATGGAGAATCACGAGGCTGGACCTCTGGACGACACCTTCGACCACGAGCCCCCACCTCTTGATAAAAAGCCCGAGTTCCGTCCTCATCGTCCCAACCGTCCTCCTATCTTCATAGCCGAACACGACATCATTTCCATCGTCATCGCCATCCTCATGTGTGGCATGAATCTGGGCGTGAAATTTTATTTCAAAAACCGTGACGACCAGAAGAAGCTATTGCGCCTTCAGAAGGAGAATCTCGAACAGCAACTGGAGTATCTGAAGTATCAGATCAACCCACATTTCTTCATGAACACGCTCAACAACATCCATGCCCTGGTGGACATCGATGCCGAGAAAGCCAAGTCTACCATCCTCGAACTCTCGAAGATGATGCGCTTCATTCTCTACGAGGGCGACAAGAAGGGCGTGCCCCTCACTCGCGAATTCGACTTTATTCGTAACTATATTACGCTCATGCAGTTACGTTTTACTGACAAAGTAAAAATACAAGTATCGTTGCCTCAACAAGTGCCCGACCGCATGGTTCCTCCGCTGATGCTCATCACCTTCATCGAGAATGCTTTCAAGCACGGTATTTCCTATCAGCACCCCTCGTTCATCGAGATTAAGGCCCATGTTGAGGACGACCAGCTCCACTTCTCTTGTCAGAACTCGAAGGCTGAAAAGTCGAACGAGGAGAAAGGCGGCGTGGGCTTGGTTAATGTCAAGCAGCGTCTGAAATTACTTTACGACAATAATTACACACTTCAGATACACGACTTCCCTGATATCTATAGTGTTCAACTCATCATCCCTTTAAATAGTAACTTGTAAATCGTCCAATTGTAAATGATTAGATGTTTGGCCATTGACGACGAGCCCCTGGCGCTCCAGCAGATAGCAGCCTACATAGGCAAAGTACCGTTCCTCGAATTGGCAGCCCAATGCCAGAGTGCCCTCGAGGCCCATCAGTTCCTGCAGAATGACACCGTTGATGTCATCTTCTGCGACATCAACATGCCCGACCTCAACGGCATGGACTTCATCAAGTCGCTGGCGGCTCCCCCACTCGTCGTTTTCACCACTGCCTATGCCGAATATGCCGTCGAAGGCTTCAAGGTCAATGCTGTCGACTATCTGCTCAAGCCCTTCGGCCTGCAGGACTTCATGCGTGCTGCCAATCGCGTCCGCGAGCGCTTGGAAGGCACCACAGCCACCGCCCCTGCATCAAGCACACCTGTGGCCAGCGATTCCGACGCAGACACCATTTTCCTCAAGACCGACTATCGCATTGTCAAGGTCGCCATCAGCGACATCCGCTATGTCGAGGCCATGAGCGAATACCTCAAGGTGTGGATGGAGGGCGACGCCAAGCCCATCATCACCCTGCTCTCCATGAAGAAGATGGAGGAGCGCCTGCCCCAGAATTTCATGCGCATCCACCGTTCCTACATCATCAACCTCAACAAGATTCTGGAGGTCAACAAAAACCGCGTCATTATGGACCGCGACACCTATCTTCCCATCGGCGATATGTACAAGGAAACGTTCCAAAATTACCTCGACACGAAATTTCTTGGCAAATAATTTGCTTTTTTCAAGATAAAGCCTTACCTTTGCCCCATGTAATTTTCACTACTTAAACTACTAAACTATACACGTATGAAAGATTTAAAGATGTACATTAACGGCCAGTTCTGCCAAGCATCGAACGGCCAGTGGATTGATGTGTTAAACCCCTCAACGGAAGAAGTCATCTCCCGCCAGCCCAATGGCACTATCGAGGACGTAAACCGTGCTTTGGACGCAGCCCGTGCTGCCCAGAAGGCATGGGCCAAGACGCCCGCCATCGAGCGCGCAGCGTGGCTGAAGAAGTTGGCCAACGGCATCCGTGAGCGTCGCGAGGAGTTCATCGACATCATCATGCGCGAACAAGGAAAGACCCTTACCTGGGCCACCATCGAGGTCGATGTTACCGCTGAGTATTTCGACTACATGGCTTCCTTCGCACGCCACATCGAGGGCGAAATCATTCCCAGCGACCGTCCTAACGAAACCATCTTCCTCACCAAGAAGCCTATCGGTGTCGTTGCCGGCATTCTGCCCTGGAATTTCCCCTTCTTCCTCATCGCCCGCAAGGCCGGTGCTGCACTCATTGCTGGCTGTACCATCGTCATCAAGCCCTCACAGCTCACCCCCGAGAACTGTACCGTCTTCGGCGAGGTTGTCGACAAGGTCGGCTTGCCCAAGGGTGTCATCAACATCGTAACCGGTAAGGGCTCCGTCATCGGCAACGAGATGGCTGGCTCGCCCAAGATCGACATTGTTAGCGTTACGGGTTCCGTAGGTGCTGGCGAAAGCATCATGGCAGCAGCCTCTAAGAACATCACCAAGGTTAGCCTCGAGCTGGGTGGTAAGGCTCCCGCCATCGTCTGCAATGATGCCGATTTGGAGAAGGCAGCCCAGTGGATTGTCGACTCACGTATCGGCAACAACGGTCAGATCTGCAACAATGCCGAGCGCGTCTATGTTCAGAAGGACGTCAAGGCCGAGTTCACCAAGATCCTCGTCGAGAAGATGTCTAAGGTCCGTGTAGGCGACGTCTGCCAAGACCACACCGTCGACATGGGTCCGTTGGTAGAGCAGCGTGCCCTCGAGAGCGTTACCGAGAAGGTAGAGCGCGCCATCAAGCAAGGCGCCACATTGCTCTGTGGTGGCCATCGCGTTGGCTCTAAGGGCTACTTCTACGCTCCCACCGTTCTCGACAACTGCCGTCAGGACATGGACATCATCCATGAGGAGACCTTCGGTCCCGTTATCCCGCTGGTTGAGTACGACACCATCGACCAAGCCATCCAGTGGGCCAACGACTGCGAATACGGTCTGGCTTCCAGCGTCTTCACCAAGGACCTCGACACCGCTACCCGCGTAGCCCGCGAACTCGAGTTTGGCGAGACCTACATCAACCGCGAACACTTCGAGGCCATGCAAGGCTTCCATGCTGGTGTCAAGAAGAGCGGCATCGGTGGTGCTGACGGTAAGCACGGCATCGAGGAATACCTCGTTACCCACGTCACTTACCTCGACACTCACTACGAGTAACATCCTCTCCATCAAGGGCTACCTTTCCGGTAGCCCTTTTTTATCACCTTTTAAAATTGGTGCGCCTACGATTGCAACTCGGCTTTACTGCAAAGTGAATCCAGATGACGTGTGCCTTCTGCTCAATCAATAGCTCATCGAAATCCTCATTGTTCAGATCGCTGATATCGAGCAATATCGCTGCGTAGCGCAAGGCCTGTTCGATACCGATACAGCGGATATCTACTGCACAGCCTGTTAAGTGGTTACTCAGCGTGGCCCCTCCCACTACCCTATTCACTTCTGGACTTCTGAACCCTGAGTTGATGACTATCGGATCATCCCCTTCACCATAGAGGTTATTCCACCTTCTCCTCAGTTGCTCCAGCCACTTGCAGAGTCTACGAAGGTTCTTCACTTGTTCCTCATTCGGAACGTTATCTATCTTCACACTTGTCTTGGTTAACTCAGCGAGCGTAAAGTGCTCGCTGAGTTTCATCTTCTTATCCATAAGTTTAACTTTTTAATTTTCCAAATGACGCTTTTGCAGCTTTGCAGCTTTTGCAGCAATACTACAACATGATAGTATTGGTTTTACAATAGACGGTATCTTCACCTTTCCTTCCTCTTCCGTCGTTCATCTTTTCTATCAGATGGTCACGCTGCAATCTGCAGATCTTACTACGAGCAGACGATTCACCTGAAAGACGGAAGCACCGCACTACATCCCCTATCGTAAACTCATCAGGCAATCTGTTGAAATCATCATAGGTCTTATGCTTTCGCTGTACATTGACCGATGCGTCCTTCTGTTGGTTGTCAAAATAAGCTTCGGCCATGGCGCCAAAGTAGTGGCGCTGACAAGCGTACTGGATGTTCACAATCAGTTCTGCGAGTTTCCAATCCACCTCGTCCGTCTCGAACTCGCCACACCAGTAGTTGCCATCCTGATGCATCTTGTCCCAGTGGCGCATTACAATGAAGGGGGCTGCATAGTTCAACCCGTGATAGGCACATCGTTTCAACAGCATCTCGTCAGCCTTCGATTCGTTATCAGCAGCATCGGCCATGCGTCGTGCCGTCCAATCGTAGAGTTCGTCCACTATCTTCTGTACTGAGAGTTCACCCTTCATGCGGTCCAGTTTCTCTGCCCACGCTTTCAGACGCTCGTCGCTGTCGATGTCAATGCTCGATTCGCGACTCATCATCTCGAAGTTGGTCGGTGGCAAGGGAATCACCGTCAGACGGGTAGCCAGACCCGAGCCGAAGTTCTGCTCGTTCACCTTCTTCTTCAGAGCAATGGGCGTACCTGTATAGACGTAGTTCCAATACACATTGAAATCCTGCAGAATCGAATCCATGTTGCTGTATGCCTGACCATCCACCTCGTTATGGAATGCCTTGAGTTCCAGCGACATCTTGTCTATCCACGAGCCCCCTTTCTGCACACTCAGCGTGTTGTCCAACTCCGTATCGAAGGTCAGCATGTGCAGGTGCATTTCCTCACCATCTACGTTTTCCACCGCATTCACCATGTCCTGAATAAACTGGGCGTTCGACGTTCTTGCCGGATGCACCCTGACCACCACCTTCGGCTTCTTGGGCTTCTCCTTGTTGGCACCCTTCGTGCGCATCTGTTCACGATAGGCGTTGATGGCATCGCGCCCCACCTTGTCGGCAGCTACTATGGGCGCTGCAAGCAACTTAAAGAGCCTGGTTGCAAACGACTTTCCGCTGGCTGGGTCGCCAATGATCAGTGCCGAACTGTTCAACCTGCGCAACTCCTCTGGTCGATGGTAGAATCGGTAGGTGCATCGGGTCATCAGCGTCATCTCAAAGGCACCAGCCACAAACAGCGCTGCTGGATATTGATTCCTTTTCAAGCCCTTGCAGATGTCACGGAGCACAGGGAAGTCGTCAAACAGCGCTTCTATCTGCGCCCCCCACATTTCTAGTTGCGTCTTCATCTCACACTCGTTACCTATTGAGGCTTTCTGCGCTTCCCCTGTCGTAATCTCCTTGTACGTCTTACCAGTTGCCTGCAGAATAGCCTTTTGCATGGTTGCAGACGGCATGTTGTTAACATACTTTGTTTCTTTCTTCGCCACACATTCAGCGGCACTCTCCACGGTTTGTTCCACATTTTCGTTTCGTTCTTTAATAATTTCCTGTACCCACGATTGGCTCTCCACTATCTGCTGCACCTGAGCCTTGTCGCCATCCAGCATAATCAGCAGGTCGGTGGCCAGCTTCAGCGATTCCGCATGTCGGTTGCTATCCGCTGCGCAAGGCAGCTTCGCTGCATAACGTGCATCAATAATCGCCTGCACATCATATCCTCGCCACTTTGTTTTTGAACACGAATTGCACGAATCTGACGAATCTTTTTCCTGTGCGCAGCCATTAGTGAGATTAGTGAGATTCGTGTTCGTTAAAATCTTCTTCGTGTTCGTTCTCTCAGCCGCGCTATGACCGTCCCGATATACAGCATCATATCTCTCCCCAAACTCTTTGTTCTCATACGAAAACAGTTCCTTGTCAATAAATAGAATATCACTCTCCTTGCAGATGAAGCTCATGCGACTGGCATCCTTGCAGCTCTCATCCACCTCCACGCCCAAGACTTTCGCCATCGCATGCTGATTATCAATCAAGTTGCCTTTGGCTACATCCGCTTTAAAGACTATCTTTATGCCCTGTCCTGAGGGTGTTACGTAGATCAGCACAATGCCCAGTTTCTTGAAATCCAAAGCCTTCTCCACCCATCCTTGATACAAGGTCAAAGGATTCTCGATGTGGTCAATGTCCATCACCACGAGTCCCGTCAATCGCGTTGCTGCCTGCTTTCGCCAAGCCCCCGTCTTACCACTCTTCGATGTGGTTTCATCGAATGTCGCCTGGAAGATGAATGCAGGCAGTTTTCGCTTCAATGCTGCATCGTGTGTTTCCCGATACTTGTCAATGTTCTCGTTCCACTGCTTCGCCCTGACGAGCGCATAAAACTGCGCTTCGTCCACGGGCAAAGTAGGATTTACGAAATTCTTCTGATAACAAAATCCCATACTTTTCTTGTGTGTTTTTGGTTAAATACTCTCTATCAGTTCCTTGTCAAACAAGGCCGATTTAGCTTCTTTCGTCTCACGGTCTATAATGCTCAGGATTCGTGCCAATCCCAGCTTCTTATAGACACCAATGTACAGCTTGTACTTCTCCGATGACTCCTTCACCCATCCGTTCTCCAACTGGTGTACCAACTCGTTCTTGGGTCGATTCTTCGGAGCCTTGCGGAAATAAGGCTTAAAGGTGGGTTTTCCATACTCGTCCATATAAAGGACACCTTCTACTCTCTTGCCGTCCATCAGCATTGCCAGCAATCTGATGGCATCTAATACATAGATATACTTTTTCATACTTGAGTCTTTTGCTGAGGTCCACTTTGAGATTGGGCCCTACATCTGTTTCCAGATGCTCAATTGATTCCCTCTGCTTCACTCAAGGTTTTTGAAATTAAATTTTTAATGTTTAATGATGTTCATAATAAAGTCGCGGCCTTTCGCCGTCCATACCAGTCGCGACACCGTGCGGCGATGACCGTTACGACCGTGAATGACGAAGCTGCGGTTCTCCGTCAGTCCTTGGTTCATAAACTTGCGTGTGGGTATCCACTGACCCTTCGCCCACTGGATGATGCCCTGGTCGCAGAGGAATGAGTTAAGGTCGCGCCCGTCCAGTCCGAAGGGCTTGCCAATCTCGGTGGGCGTATAGCAGTCGTCGCTTCGCTGGTTCAGTTCTTCCAGCTCTTCGCCGATGATGTCGTCGGCCTCGTCCAGAATGTCCTCCTCGCTACATCCCAGCAGGGCAATGGCGCCCTTCGGACTCTCTATCTGACTCCAGCGAGCCTTCCAGCGTTCCCACTCCAGAGCCTCGCGCTGGTCCATCTCCAATTCCTGCCATCTCAACACTAGTCTTGCGCGTGCCTCGTCGTTGAACTTGGTGGCAATGTACAAGCACTCCGTCTTGGTCAGCGAGTAGCAGGGGCGCATCTGTCCGTTGGCATCTTCGTAAGACCCGAGCTGAAATTTCAGCCCGGCCGTTTTCTCCCACGCAGGCTCCATGTTTCTGATGGCTTGCATCACGTTCTTGTGTTGCTTGCCAGTGAGCTGTGCAATCTCCAGTGAGGTCATGCGCTGCTCGCCAGCATTGTCTTCGATGTTGTTGTTCTTAATCAAACTGATTGTAATTGCTTCCTGTTTCATGATTTTAATTTGTGTTTTAAAGATTAATAAATGTACGCACACATATATGCATGCGTGTGTGTTGAAAAAGTGTGTTCCCCATGGTACACAATTATTATTCCGCCAGCCCCATCTGTCGTTCTCGTTGTTCCAATAAGTTAAAGAGCGCTTGTGATTGAATCACGGTGCAAAAGTAGTATCCGATTATCCGATTGACAAACTACAAAATCATCCGATTCGAATCGGACAATCGGAATGGCTTGAACCCCCGTAAATAAAGGAAAAAATAATTCGAAAAAAAATAATCCGATTGAAGCGAGAGACCTCAATCGGATGTTTCAATCGGATAATAATCGGATTCAGAATCGGATTTTCAATCGGAATCAGAATCGGATGCTAATCTTTTGGTGTCTTTACATAGTTTTTAATCCAGTCAAAGTAGGGCTGTTCCTTCCCCTGACCCATATATTTCGCCAACGTGTCAACTTTCTTTTGCATGTCGCCCATGCCTCTTGCAATAGCCAGATAACTGCCTTTCAACACACCCGCATCCTTCAATGCACCAACGATGCGGCATTTCACTTCCAATCTCTTGTCGGCAATCTTCCAGTCCTCGGCAATCATCTCACTCCATTCCGATTTCATCAGACTGTCCACAAAATCCTCTATCCATTTCTTGTCGTAACGGTCCTCAGTACGTAGCTCCTTGAACCACTCGCCACCCAGCAACATTTTCAGGCTGTTGGTTATCGCAAAGTGATGGTTGCTGTCGCCAGGCTTCTTTCTCAGCTCGGGTCTTATCTTCCGCATGTCCTCATGAATCATCATCAGCATCGCGTCCAGTTCAAACAGTGCCAATCGCTCCTCCCTGCTCAGCATCGACAGACAATCGAACAAGTATTTGCCATACGTGTTGTAGTCGATGATCAGGATGTCGTCCTCCCACGAAATGAAACGGTGGAACTGGGCACATCGCTCCTCGAAGTGCTGGGGCAAATCATAATTGTGTGGCAGGTTATACCTTACAATGTCCAACCTCACTTCATCCAGCTCGCGCTGCGTGGGAGGTGGCGTAAAACGCAGTATATCCTTCTTCAGGAAGTCAGCCACCGTTATCGTCTGCTTCTCCTTCAGCACCTCAAAGGTCAAGTTACCCTGTTTCATCTTCCATTCCAGGTAATCTGTTACCACTGAATCCTTAGCCATCCCGAAGTCAAAGTCGTGATAATACTTACCAAACACCTCTGCGGGGGCGTTCATCATAATCTTTTTAGCCTCTTCAATCTGAGCCACATGCTCATTGTAGGCGGCAAGAGCCTCGTTGTACTCTTGATAATCGTTTTTTAAAATCATAGTGATAAATATATTAAACTTAAAAAATCTCTCAAAAACTTGTTTTTTTGAAAAATTGTTCCTACCTTTGCAACGTCAAAGGTTTACTTTTGACTATCCGGGCAGAATCCCGAGAGGGCAAGACTATATCGACACTACCCAATTAAAAGAGCCTCAATTGAGGCTCTTTTAGTTTTATCGAAGATATCTCTTCATGAACATTTTA
>Ga0256405_10010453_pt1 | contig 12264 bp, 15 predicted proteins | sample RumenRJG_02DNA_FD_189096 | JGI IMG/M metagenome (GOLD analysis project Ga0256405, IMG submission 189096) | Bovine rumen microbial communities from Lethbridge, Alberta, Canada - RJG_02 | ecosystem: Host-associated > Mammals > Digestive system > Stomach > Rumen | place: Canada: Alberta...
CTATTGCCGCTTTTCCGCCTAACCCGCGCATTGCTTCTTGTTCCAAATCCCCTGCTGTTTTTGCGTATTCATTTGTATTATGGTAACTGACAAAACCTCCAATCGAACCCGCGTATCTGCGAATAGATACCAGATTCACACTTCCCGGAGCAAGCAATTCAGAAACAACAGCATGTCCTGCTTCATGTACCGCAATATTCTTCGAATATTCCACACCTTCATCAGCAATATGTTCCGGCCCTTCAAAAACCAGGCGCATGCAGGCGCGCAACATATCCTGCTGGGTAATTGTATCCCGTCCATCAAACACCGCATAAATTCCAGCTTCATTAACCATCATCTCAAGGTCAGCACATGAACGGCCCTCTAAAATACCCGCAATTGCAACCGCATCCACTTCTTCCATGCTCTTCTTCTTGGAAAGATAGTATTTCATCACTTTTACAGCATCCTCCCCTTTAGGACATTTCAGTTCAATTACCTTGCCAAATCTTCCAGATCGCAGTAAAGATTCCGGCAGGCAACATGTGTCATTGGCTGTCGCAAACACAAACACATCCGAGTCTTTACAGGAATCAATGCAGGCCTGTACCGCTACATATTCTTCCGCATCCGGATGCTGGTTATCTTCATTGGCAAATTTATCCAGATCGTCAAGAAAGACGATTGCCCTGCCCTGTGCTTTTGCCTTCTCAAAGACATCCCGAAGCCCATTGACCAGTTCCCCATCCGGCTTATCTTTCCGGATGACGAACGGTTTGCACCCGCTTTCTTCAATAAAGCATTGCGCCATCAGCGACTTTCCTAACCCTGGTTCTCCCCACAGCATAATGCCTCTTGGCATTTTTACTCCCAGCCTGGCATACTTTTCCGGATTTTTCACCACGTCGCAGATTCGGATCAGTTCCGCTTTGATATCCTCATATCCAATTACCTTGTCAAACGAGCTCATGATAACTCCTTCCTGTGATTAACAATGTGCGTTTTTTTACCAGAACCAATTCCAATTTTTTGATTCTATGTGTATAGTAACAAAGTCTATGTACATTTTTTTACACATAAAAAAGAAACGCCTGCCAGTTTTGGCAAGCGCCCAAAGTGCAATCACAATTATTATTTTTCCTCGTTCGATTTTAACATATTTTTCTGTTTAACTCTATACTTCTGTATTTCCAGACCCGCCTTACCTCTGACGAACTCCGGCTTATCATCCTGAACAATGATATAGACCGGCAAGCCCGTCGCCATTCGTGAATCGTCATAAAACGGTTTGTATAAATCATAATCCTTGTATTTGCCTAAATAATTAACCGTTGCATAACCGCTTCTTTTGGCAAATTTTAATACTGCATCGTTATCCATAATTAATCTCTTATATCTGTACATCAAGACCATAACGAACCAAAAGCGATGCAAATTGACTGCCATTGAGCAATATTACATCATTTACATCCGCAAGTTGTTTGGCCTTCTCACTAAATTCATCTGTTAAGTTGATGACAATTAATATATTCTTCTCACCGGAATCTTCTTGCTTTTTTACTAACTGTTCTACACCTTTAATGTCATCGGAATCTTTACCAGTCTTTTTCTTAGCCTGAATATGGATGCTGGGTGCTATACTCTTATCCGTTAACTCATAGATATCATTAAGTAACGTTTTATCATTATAAGGACTTAAGATGATGTCAATATCGCCACCCTCTCTATCATAGCTATTTCCTCCTGTTCTTATATATCCATTACTCTCAAATAATAGCTTTATGATATTTTCAAAAGTTTTATTTGGCCACTTCCGCATTATCTCAACAATTTTATTTAAATACGAATTTCTGTCTATCTTGGTTGAATCGGATAACATTTTGAGATAATCGCCTCTTCCAGCCTCAAAATAAGTTGCAACCTTTTCGTTCTTTTCTAAAAGTTCATCTACTGCATTACAGAAGTCAGCGTTGTAAACGTGATTTACGGCAGATCTATATGCATTAAATTTTGCACATATCGTTTGCGATGAACCATTATAGTCATACGGGCAACTAATCAGAGGCGTAACTGTTAAAAAATGACCAAAATCATTGTATCCGTCTGGTAAATGAAAATCATATGCCTTATCACATCTGGCAATCGTGAAAAAGCGACCAACATAATCATGTTCCATACTCAATTTGGGTATAATAATTAAATCACCCACCTGAATTTCAGTCATGATATGCAGGTTGCTGAATTTTCGTTTTATTGTTCTAACTTCAGATGTATCTCCGGGCCAATGATTTTTCCACGCTGAAATAAATTGTTCAACAGTGGCATCAAGCCTCATGCCTTCTGCGCCCCAACCCTGGCGAAGAATTCCTTTTGCCAATTCGTTATGAATTAATTTGAAATCATCATCATAATTAACACGAAAGACAAAACAGCGTTCATTAGACACAATAATATACCCCCTGTTCAACTCACGCTTCTGAAACTACTTCATATTTTTCATACATCCCCGCAACACATGCCTTAATCTCTTCCCTCAGTTCCGCCGGTTCCAGTACTTCCACATACGGCCCGTACTGCAACGCCCAGAAACGCATCGCCGCTTCGTTGCATTTCACCTCTACCAGCATCTCATCCTCAAACTCCCTGCGGATCTTGAAATCTTTCCCGAACCAATCCACCAGCTCGTTCATCAGGTGTTTCTTCGCTACCATTTTAACGCTGACACTTTTGCCGCTGAACATGTAAATATGCTCTGCCATATGCTTAGGCAGGGAGAAACCGTTTTTGAAATCAACCACGGCCGAAACCGGTTTGCGTCTTTCGTCCAGCATGCATACAGAGGTCATGCGGTCAATACGGTAATGGGAAACGTTATCGTACTTGTCATAATTTCCAATCAAGTAATAGCGCCCGTTGTTGGCCACGATCTGATACGGATTCACAATGTACGGTTCCTGACGGCGGGGATGTAGCTTCATATCCGTACCGTAAGTATTATAAGTGAAGCTGACTTTTTTCCGCTGGTCAATGGCATCGTTCAGTGCATCCAGTGCGTACATAGTCTGCTTGTTGTCCGTATGCTGCAGCTCCGGCAGGTTGCAAACATGCTTCACCTTCGCAGAAAAATGCCGCCCGCCCATCTCTTTCAGTTTTTCAATTAAATCCTTCGCCCGTTTCTGGGAAATTCCCTTGGAAAACAGAACGCTGTCTATCAGCAGGCGAAGCTCTGCATTATCAAACTTCCGCCCTGCCAGGAACGCGCCTTTGTTGTTCGTTTCAATTTCATAGCCCATTTCTTTCAGCGCGTCGATGTTGTTCTTCACCGATCGGCGGTCGCAGTCCATTCCGTACTGCGCCCGAAGGTGCCGGATGATTTCCTGCTGGGTCAGGTGATGGTCTTCATCTGAATACTGTTCCAGAATATCAAGGATCAGCATGTTCAGCATTTTTTTGTTCCCGGTTGCAAACATAATCATTTTCCCTTTCACAACTCACTTTTATGAACCCGCTGACTAAATGGATTTGTGAAGAAAAATTTACCAGCGTTTCCTTAAAGTTTTTCGTCATACCTGTTCTAACTTCCTGCTTTCTGAAAAATATTTATAGAGACAGGCATCCTTTTATTCTTTCTTCAGCTTATACTGATGCTCTTCTATGCCGTGGCCGCACTCGCACTTCATTTTTAAAATCCCGTCCGCTTCGCTGATGAAAAATTTGCATTTCTTGCGGGACTTGCAGTACGTTGTTTTCGCCTGCGGGAAAAATCCGCCGATGACCGGTAGGTAACGGGCCTCGTTATCTTTTATATCCAAAACTGCCCGACAGTTATAATCTTTCATATTGCGGTTCAGCCTGTCCGCCTCCGCTTGCATCTGCGCTTTTTTTGCCTCAAAAAATGGCGTTAACGCCGTGTCGTAATGGTTACTGTAAATTTCCTTCACTTTTTCTTTTGTGTTTATGTAGTTTTCCATTTGCTTCGGGTTATCCATAACCAGCATCCGTGCCATCAGCAAAGCCGTGTAAACCTCGGCATGTTCTTTCATTTCATCATAACGATAGTGTTTGCAGGTCTCCTCAGATTTTATACCGGGGATCCAATGAATGTAGGCATTAGAAATCTGCATAAAATCAAAGGGCGTCTTATGGATTTTATAAGAGCTTCTTTCAATAATGTTACTCATGCTTTTGTGTCTTTCGGCTAAGTCCTGCACCTTCTGTATTTTGGCTATAGCATTGAAATGAGATTTCAGCGCTTCTTCAGACCCCAGGTATTGAACCGCTTCCCTGGTCGCCGCTTCATATGCTTTCGCTTTTGCCTCGTCGGCAGTCAGCCCGTTCACCGTTATGCCAAGAAGCTGGGTAAACTTTTTGACATCGCGCAATTGGTACTCCCCATTCATCGGGAAATGCTTCAGCTCCGCAAAAGAACTGTTTGCGATACACAAAGCAATAATTGTTAACCCAATAATCTTTTTTAACATGTCATTCACCCTTTTCGCCTTTATCCTTTTTCCATGACTTTATACAAATTTGACCATCGTTCCGCTGCCATTTCATACAAAATAACCAAGTCATCTCTGCCGCAGCTTCTTGCCCGTTCTGCCCATTTTTCATATTCCGCCGCTTTATGTAAATACAAAAGAGCATCACCTCCCCAATCCATTTCCTCATCGTTAGCATCCGGGTCTGGGAATTTGTAGGTTACAGGTTTTGGGATATTTTTCCCTTTCTTTTTAACCGTAGCCATATCATCTCGCCTCGCTTTGTTAATTTTTTGCACTGTAAAAATTATAATCAAGTCTATGTACATTTTTTTACACATAAAAGATCCCTGTTTATTACTAACATTAGTAATAAACAGGGACTTCTGTATTCTGTTAAGGCATAACACAGGATTTCTTCCTGAATCCACAGGGAACGTTGTTTTTTCTTGTTACTGCTTCTCATACCGCTTTACCAACCGGTAAAAAGTTGTTCTTGGCAGGTTTTCCTTTTTCATGAACTCCACCGCGGTTAGTTTCCCGCCCTTCCACAGTTTGTAGTTACCGGCAAAGGTTTCTGACAGCACCGCCGGCGGCCTGCCATACGGACGGTCTAAGCCCTTCTTCCTGTCTTCCAGTACGAGATTGATCCCTTCCCGCTGGCGCTGCAGGGTGTTTTCCCTTTCCAACTGGTACAAGGCAGCAAAGACGGATAACATGAACTTACCGGTCGGCGTAGCTGTATCGATACTTTCCTTCAACGATACTAGTTCCACCTGCTTGCCCTGCAGCAGCTCTACTATGTTCAGAAAATCCCTTGTGTTCCTGGCCAGACGGGAGATGCTTTCAATATAGACTGTATCCCCTTCCCTGACATAGGCCAGCATCGCCTTCAGCTCAGGCCGGTCCGTATTCTTACCGGATATGTGTTCCTCGTAGACTTTGTCCGGGACTATATTCCTTTCTTGCAGCAGCTCGTACTGCCTTGCCGTATTCTGTTCTTTGGTACTTACCCTTATATAAGCTATTATGGACACTTCCTATCCCCCCTGACAGTTCCTATAAGTCCTAAAAAATATCGGGCCGTTCCAAAAAGGAAAAACCAACTTTTTGGGACGGCTTTTTCCGGCATACCAATAAGCACACTTTTTGAAACGCTCATGCTTCCATGAACCATTTATTTTCCTCATTGAACAGGTTGACGACCTTGCCACAGATCCTGCAAGTGTATCGGATACCTAAGTCAAAAACGTCATACTATTGATTCGCTGTTAGCGCAGAAATTTTAACCCCGAAGTAGCTGTTTGGGCCGCCGCTAACAATTTGCTAATTTGCATCTTCTTTTGCTGCATCTTCATTTCCATTATCTAACTCCTTATGAATATAGTCTAAATAGTCGTCTGTACTAACAACCAGTGGCGGTTCCTCTTCCATAATGGTTGCTTTTGTTACCTTGATTACCCCTGTATCCGGCGGTGTATTATACAAGATTGGATAGATGACCCTATCTAAAACCGACCGCAAGCCGCGTGCGCCGGCTTTTTCACTGATTGACAGTTTCGCGACCGCCCGCAAGGCTGCGTCATCTAACCGCAGACAATTTTCTGTCTCCGCAAAAAGCCTTTTAAAATCAACAATTGGCGATACATCGCTGTTTTTTAAAATATCGAACAATACATCTTCCGTCAGGGCTTTATAGCTGGTACGTACCGGTATTCGCCCAATCAGTTCCGGTATATATCCATAGTCAATCAGTTCCTGCGTTGATGGAAGATGGAACGGAACTTCATCCGCGACTTCTGAGCCAAATCCTATATCCTGTTGTCGGTCATACATATCCGAAAATGCGCCCATCATGATAAAAAAGATCCCTGTAGTATCAATTTCTTCTGTATATGGATCATCGCCAAAACCAATACCACCCTCGACTATTTTTAAAAGTTCATGCTGAACCATCCTCTGAAAGAAAGCGTCCTGCCCATCGCCAGGGCGCGCACGAAGCTTGTCAAATTCGTCTAAAATAATGATTCCATGCGAACAAAGATCCACGCATGCCTTGTGCATGAGCTTTTTATATTGGTCTTTGTCTTGTCGGTATAAATCTGCAGTAAGCCCCCAAATTTTAGGTTCCTTTTGAATTATCGGCTTGCATGCCTGCCGTAAATCTTCCAAAATTGTTGTTGTATTTTTTCCACGCCAACCGCTGCCCGTTAACGTGTTTGCCGAAACAACAGCAACAGGGATCGGTAGGTCTAACGAACGGATGACAGATCGAACGCTTTCAGTTTTGCCGGTTCCGGTTGGCCCTAGAATTAGCATATTATCTTTTTGCAATTCTCGCCCCGGATGACTTTGCGCGTAACGGATTCTTAGCAAGTGGGCCGAGAGCGCAGTAGCAACGGTTTTAACACCTTCATCTTGCCCTCTTACAGATTTTTTTATAATGATTTCGATTTCTTTTGGTGTCCTATAGTTGATATATAACCTGTTATTCATCCTTTTCTTTCCTCCGGATCGCCTGGCCCGGTACCGAGCCCCGGTTACCGGGGCTCACGACCTTGCGGGCGCTTTAAAATTTTGCATTGCACTGTATCTTGCTTTAATTCAAACTGTACATCTGTATACATGCCAGAAATTATTATTGTTCCCCCCTTAGCCATTGTCTAAACGTTCCCTTGATACATTTTATATTGTTAGCATTTTTGATTTCATGCTTTATTTCATTATTTAATCGTTCTTTTTTATCCAAACACCGCATTATCTTCATATCCAGTGTTCCGTATGCATACAAATCGTAAATTCTAACATTATCCATTTGCCCTAACCGATGAACCCGATCTTCCGCTTGGGCACGGGTACCCCAGTTCCAATCATTGCTGTAAAACACGATATTTCTACAATGCTGCAGATTTAAGCCGTATCCGGCACACATTTTATTTGCAACAAGGTACTGTGCGTTACCCGTAAACCGTTCCAGTGATTTCAAACGTTCCTTGTTCGAGATTTCACCATAAAATGGGACAGAATTAGGTAGTATTTTCAATATCGTTTTGATTTCGTGCGTATATCTACAAAAAATGATAGCTTTTTCGTTTTCAATTCCTTCAATTATTTCCAACAGTTTCTGAATACGCGGATTTTCCAAAGGATTAGAAAACATCGGTTTCGTATGCATATGCCCCTTTCTTTCTGACACCCATTGACCGCTGATTACAGCTTGCGCTGCAGAAAACAAACGGTAGATGGTCTCTGGCCTTAAATTATCTATTCTATCCAACATGTAATCAACCACTTTTTCATAGTGCTCCTCCTGCTTATCCGCAAGATAGCACCCGTACCTCTGATACTGCTTTTCTGGTAATGTTAAGCATTCTTCCTTGGATACTTGATAACAATATGGTGCAATTTTTTCCGCAAGATAATCTGTGTTTAGACACCTCCGAACATTACCGTATTTGTCATATTCAAGGTGATTCTCTGCGAAACCATAAAAACTGCGATAGCCAAGAATGCGCCAGTCCAAAATATACCACTGGGCAAACAGATCGGACGCATTGCGGGTTACAGGCGTACCGTTGAGGATAAGCCTGTACCTGCAATGTTTTGCTAACTCAATAATCCGTTTTGTTCGCTTCGCTTTAAAGTTTTTAACAAGGTTACTTTCGTCCACTACAATCATCGTTTCCGATGCGGTCACATACCGTTCCAAGGCTTCGTATAACCGCACACTGCCGGACAGGCTTTCAATTCCATGTATCGCAATGTACGCCATTGCGCCGTCAGCGTGTTTGATAATATCGTCTTTAAGGTTTTGACGAACGGAACATGGGCACAACCACAGCACATGTTTGATTGTATTCCGATTAAGCCGATATTTAATTAATTCTAATGTTGTCCGCGTCTTACCCGTACCCATTGCCATAAAGAGGGCTCCGACGCGGAGCCTTCTTAATTTTTCATAGGCTGCCTCCTGATGAGGAAGCAATGCCGTCTTCATATCAATCATCTATCAGGTCCTCCAACACTTCCCTGCTGCTGTTTAGGATTTCCTTTTCCGGATGCTCTTGATACGCAGCTTCCTTGGACTCTGCAGGTATAACCAACGTATCTTGAACACCCTTTAGCATTGCCTTTGCACCAGACGTCCACCGAAAACCATACCGCTCGGCGAAGTCGACCACCGCATCAAATTCTGTTTTATCCACAACAATATCTGGCCTACTATATTTTGCCGTGGGTATCCGTTTTGCTGCATTGTATATATTGTCATTGCGTTCCCATCCCAGAATGAAATGTTTCCCGTCTTTATGAGCCCACACCCAACGACGGCACTCCGGCTGGTAGTTACCTTCAATTGCATCCTTTCGCGTATCGGGATCATAGATGCACACTGCAAAGCCTTTATTTAACAGCTTATTTCCCAGTTCGGCAGCTCGTTCCTTTGCTGCACCAGTAGTTTCGCCAATCTTTTTATACCACTCCCGTGCATCCATATCCCACTGATAGCCCAGGACCTTGACGATTTCCCGAAAGTCGTCATCCTTTTCGTACTTTACCGTTATCTTTGCTGCAGTTACGCAGATATCGGCAAAGCCTTCGTATTTCCTATTTACGGGAATAACCGTTGCTTCTTCTTTAACCGCCTTTTGCAGTTCCGCTTCCTGTTCTCTTACTTCCGTAGGAACAGCGATATAGTTTTCGTATTCCTCAACAAAATTCTTGTACCATTTTTTATTATCCAGATTTTCCCTGTTGTCGATCCACCAGCAAGCATTATTGTGATTCTCAATAATCCAAGTTGCCACGTTATCCGCTTTTTGGATTTCGCCGAACAATTTCGCGACCTTTTCTTTGTCGACATCATGCTCATCAAAATAAGTAATTTGCGACGACCGTATGCTGTTGTAATTTTCAATCCAGTTTTCAAAGATCCGATAAGCCCATTCACACTGTTTTCCTGACCCGGCCATCTGTGGTTTTTTAAACGCAAGCCGCTTGCCGTCCTCTGTTTCTTTCGCCTTTTTTGCCTCCTGGCACTCCCTTAAATATTCCCGATAGCATTTTGGGCACATGGTGTAATAATTTTTAGCCCACTCTTCCCATTTGTTTGCCTCATGGCAATTGCGTTGAAACGAAATTTTTTTAAATGTCTCTCCGCAGGTTTCACATACACAACGAACTTCTGCTTTTGCCATCATAAATCTCCTTTCGCCCATTCGAGCAGCCCTTTAATTTCTTTTCCTGCAACAAAAAAAAGCGGGCAGGTTGTACGATTCTGTTGGCTACATATCGTACTACCTGCCCGCTTCTCCCGGCCGTCCCGGTGTTTAGCGTGGTCAGTTTCACCGTGTATCAAGTACCCCGGTCAATTTCCAATAACAGTGTATCACCCGTAACAAAAATTTGTCAAGATTAATTTTTACCACCTGCTATTTTTCCGCGCACCCGTAACAGGGGACGCGGAAAAATCATCTAATTGGTTATACCTAATCCCGGTTCTGAATAACAGATTTTGTTATTCGCACAAGTATGGATTTCGTTCCAAATAGAGTGGTCAGTCAGTCCTGATTCCCGGCTTCCATAAACCGGATGGCCTGCACAGCGTTTCCAATCACTTCGGAATCGAGGCCTTCTTCATAAAGTACAACGCCCGGCCTCACAATGCCCCCGCAATCCTCGCAATACGGAATCGGCTTGTTTTCTTCCTGCAGGACGTAATCCACGGGATAAACCTTTCCACACTGGACGCAGGGCCACCGGTGGGTGGAACCGTGCAATTCGTATACCGTTTTCGAACCCGCAAGCTGATGCAGCCCGTCAATGTTCTGGGTGACGAAAGCTTTCAGGATGCCGCGCCTCTCCAGTTTCGCCAAAGCCTTATGCCCTGCATTGGGCCGGATGTTCCGGAAGATCCTGTGTTCCCGGTAGAACTCGAAAAAAGCATCTGTATGGTTCACAAAGAAACTGTGGGATGCCATTTCCTCCGGGCGGAACTCCTGATGGAGCCGTTGGCTGTATATTCCGTTCGCGCTGCGAAAATCCGGCACCCCGGACTCGGTCGACATCCCGGCGCCTCCAAAAAAGACAGCATTAGTTGGTTGTAATTTTCGTTCGAGTTATTAATATGCAAATCATTTTTTAAATATTCAATTGTCTGCTTAAGTATTTCACTTCAATCGCATGTATGTCACGGGTTGATACCCTTATCCTTAACTTTTACATATAGGATTTTTTAATTTTTCCCCTATAAAAGTTATATACAAGAGTGTCAGGCTGTATAATTCTTAATTTTAGATGCAGATTAAAACCTTTGATTTTGTTGTCGAGCCTATACCTTTTAGTTCAGATATAGAAAATATATTATGGGAAAAAACCAGGAGTTTCATTTGCATAAAAATGTTCTTGTTCTTTTACAGTTTCTACTCCGTGTTTTATCATTGTTTTTCCACGACCTTCTTTAGATTTAATGGTTTCATAAGGAATACCGTGGTCAATGATTTTAATTGGATATCCAGTTATTTTAGAGGCAATTATATCTGCTTTTCCTTCTAAAATCATATAATCTTCATTTTGTATTTTTTCTGGATAATATAAATATTGATACATATGTGTTATTTCATGAGCTAATGTGAATGGAAATCTTTCTCCGCATGCTTCATAATTTATATAAATTGGATTGATTAATGAATTTTCAAAAGCAAGTGCATATGTATTGTTTGATGCACCAATTTCATCATATTCGTAAAATTTTATTTTCTTTTTATATTCTTTTAAATCTTTTGCAACGTAGATTGCAATATCTTTTTTCATTGTTAATCCATATTCTTTTTGAAAATATGTAATAATTTTTTCTACAAGCACAGAAGTTTCTTTGGGCTTATATCCATTTACAAATATACGTGCATATACTTCATTATTAATGGTATTTCTGGAAGCTTCATATGCTTCTTCGCTGTTTATATACCATTTGTTATTTACAAAAATATACTCTTCGTCTGTAGCATAGCAATGAATTGGGACTGTTATCAGCATTATTAATATTGATAATAAAAGCAATAATTTTTTCATTTTTATAATCCGCCTTTCTGCGACAGCACCGACGAAATATGAAACACGTTGCCTCTGCTTATTATTCTTGCCATAGTTTCCCTTTAAAGTGACGGTATACTTCGTAAGGTTTTGGCACTGGCCGTTACATAATCTTCGCCTTTTGGTATATTTCACATATAACTTACAGTTTTTTCTATCGCTTTCCGATTGGTATGATTGGGCAGCGGCCCTGCTCCTTCTGCGGCATATCCCAAGTCCATGATCATTAGAACTTCCTCGTTTTCTGGTAACTCGAATGCTTCTGCCAGTTTTTCCGGGTCAAAAAAGTTAATCCAGCAACTGTCCAGCCCTTCGTCAGCCGCAGCAAGGATCATATGTGTTGCAACGATGGTGGCATCCTCCACGCCGGAATCCCGTTTCCCGCCGGGATACGTAAAAACGTTCTTCTTGTCATAGGCGACCACAAGGACGGTAGGCGCTCCGTACCGGCATGGCGTAACCGCATCAATCTTGGCAAGCATCTCTTTTGTCTGAACTACATATACATGCTGTTCCTGCAGGTTTTTGGCGGTCGGAGCCAGTCTTCCTGCTTCCAGTATGGCTCTCAGTTTCTCTCCCTCCACCTGCTTGTCGCTGAATTTTTTACAGGAATACCGGTTCTTTACCACTTCTTTGAATTCCATATCTCTTTTCCTCCTACAGCTACAATATTTTTACATATAATATGCCTCCGCAAAGCCTGTTTATACTT
>Ga0256405_10010454_pt1 | contig 12263 bp, 9 predicted proteins | sample RumenRJG_02DNA_FD_189096 | JGI IMG/M metagenome (GOLD analysis project Ga0256405, IMG submission 189096) | Bovine rumen microbial communities from Lethbridge, Alberta, Canada - RJG_02 | ecosystem: Host-associated > Mammals > Digestive system > Stomach > Rumen | place: Canada: Alberta | collected...
CTTCTGCTCGACCTTTGGTGCTACCTTATTCTCGGCAAGCTTCTGCTCGGGCTTTGGTGCGACCTTGTTCTCAGCAGGCTTCTGCTCGGACTTTGGTGCGACCTTGTTCTCAGCAGGCTTCTGCTCAACCTTTGGTGCGACCTTGTTCTCGGCAGGCTCCTGCTCGGACTTTGGTGCGACCTTGTTTTCGGCAGGCTTCTGCTCGACCTTTGGTGCTACCTTATTCTCAGCAGGCTTCTGCTCGACCTTTGGTGCTACCTTATTCTCGGCAGGCTTCTGCTCGGACTTTGGTGCGACCTTGTTCTCGGCAGGCTTCTGCTCTGGCTTTGGTGCGACCTTATTCTCGGCAGGCTTCTGCTCTGGCTTTGGTGCGACCTTGTTCTCGGCAGGCTTTACCTCTGAGCCGTTCACACTATGAGCTTTTACAGCTCTGACTTTAACTTTAACAACTTTTCCTTTTCTCGGAGCTATTCCATGCTCTGTATCTGCCTTGCGTTTCTCAGCGCAGATAGGACAAGTCTCGTATTTATCAGCATCATAAATATGCCTTTCGGGACATTTTGTCATTTTCATTTTGCTATCACTCCATCGGAATATATCTTATCTCGATATTAAAAAAAATTAATTGAACACTTTAATTATAACATTTCAGCTGTCAAAAATCAACAAACAGAACCTCACCCGTCAAATTTTTGTAAATAATCACAAGATAAAGCTTTTATATAATCTTGCAACCGCGGATTTTACGCTTATTGAACCTATCATGTTTATACAAAATGCACAAAGACAATAATCACACTATCATTTCCGCACGGCTGCCGCCGTCTTTATTCTTCTTAACTACTATCTGTTTATCGATACGTTGTTTAAGTGCCTGAACATGAGAAATTATTCCTACGAGCCTGTTTCCGTCAGAAAGTCCTGCAAGTGCCCGCATAGCCTGTTCTATAGAGTTTTCGTCCAACGAACCGAATCCCTCGTCAACAAACATAGTATCGAGCTGTATGCCACCTGCCGAATACTGTATCTCATCAGAAAGTCCGAGCGCAAGAGAAAGTGATGCTTTAAACGATTCGCCGCCCGAAAGTGTCTTAACACTTCTTTTCGAGCCGTTATAGTGATCGATAACATCGAGTTCAAGTCCTACCTGAGTGCGCTTGTCATCGTACTCCCTGCGTCTTTCAAGGGTGTACTGTCCGTCTGACATGACTTTCAGGCGTTCATTTGCGCGGACGATTATCTTATCAAAATATGAAGTCTGTATGTAAGTTTCAAGCATGAATTTGCTCTGTTCCGAAAGCTTTCCGTTTGCGGTATCAGACAGTTTTTTCACCCATTTATAGCGACTTTCCATTTTTTCAAGCTCTGCCGAACCATTCTTTATATTATTAAGAGCTGTATTATTGATATTCAGGTCAATATGGAGCTTCTTCAGCATTTCATTGATCCGATTCTTTTCAACAGTCAGCCGCGTCTTTTCAGTTAACTCGCTTTCGAGATCGATCTCTCCGTAATTTTCCAGATCTTCGGTGAGCTGTTTCAGCTTTCCTGCTATGCTCGAGCACAGCTTATCGGTATCATTAACGGCTTTTTCAGCCTTTTCACGAGCCGAAGTGATGTCCGATATCTTTGTGCGCATTGAAGCGGCAAACTGTTCAGCTTTTTCGCTGCTCTCGAAGCTGAGTTTTCCACGGAGTTCTCCCATCTGTTTGTCCAGCTCTTTAATTTTTGCATCGTAAGCAGCTCCCTGAGACATAAGTTTAGCAGCCTTATCACTTAAATAATTACTTTGTTTTTCGGTTTCGGGTATAAGCTTTTCAAGCTCAGCCTTACGCGCCGCCTTTTTCTCCTCAGCCTCGATCCTGGCAGAATTATCCGCAATAAGAGCTTCAACGCGAACTTTCTCCGAAACAAGTTTTCCACGGATATTATCAAAGGAGCACTCCCCTATGATCTCCGCAGCCTTTCTCTCAGCATCAATACGCAGCTGTTTTATGCTTCCCTCTGACCTGTCGTGTATACCGCGAAGCTCTGTCAGCTTTTTGTCCAGCTCCGCAATGGCGATGAGTATGCCTGCGGAACGCTTCTCCTTTGAAGCTATTTTCTGTTTAAGCCTTTCGCGCTCTGCGATCAGCTTTTCAAGCTCTGCAAGCTTTTTCTCGATCTCGTCGTACTCGAATTCACATTTTTTCAGTTCCTTGCTGCAAAGCTTCTCACATTCGATCAACTCACAGCCCAGAAGCTCACTGACACGACCGTTCAGAGAGCGTTCGCCCTCCTCAGCCTTGCCCTTCAGGGCTGAAGCTTCGGCGCTGCGCTTCTCAGCTTCCTTACGTGCTTTTTCAACATCTTCTCTCAAAGCTTTCAGCTCTGCCTCGGAAGGAGCAGTTCCACTTTTTTTAGCAAGACATGGGTGTTCTTTAGAGCCGCAGACAGGACATTTTTCGTCCTCTTTCAGTCTTTCTGCAAGTATACCTGCCTGATCGTCAAGAAAAGCCTGATATCCGTCCTCGTACCTGCGGCTCAGATTTTTCAGGACATCAGCAGCTTGGGTATAACTTACAGCCGCCGCTCCATATTCATCTCTGCGATGTTTCCAATCATCGATATCCTCCGAGAGCTTTATCAGCTCATCACAGTGTTTCCTGATACTCTCCTGACCTCTTAGCAGTTTTTCTCGCTCCTCGCCGCAGTTTTCAAGCTCTGAACAGCGCTGTTTCAGTTCTTCAAGCTCTTTTGTGATAGCGGTGCTGTCCTTTATGAGATTATCATGCTCCGACTGCTGCTCTTTAAGCTCTGCGTCGATTTTTTTCAGCGATTCTTCACTTTTTCTGCACTCGGTCACAGCTTCCGATATCTTATCAAGAGAGCTTATCCTGATATCCAGTTTCTCACGCTCAGCATCGAGAGCCACTTTGTTTTTGCCCACATCATCAAGTTCGGAAAGTTCTTCACGCAGCTCTGACAGCTTATTCCCGTATTCCTCGATCATATTCCTTGCTTCATCGAGCTGCTTTTCCGAATCATTAAGACTGCTCTTCGTTTCCTCGAGCTGTGCTGCAAGAGCATTCACTTTATTGTATTCGGGCATTTCCGCGTTTATCCGCGCAAGCTCCGACTGATACTTTTCAAGCTCGGGCTGTCGTGCCTTTTCCTTTTCGAGCTCCTCCGTCATGAGTTTGTGGCGATGCTGCATATCCTTGAGCTGCTGCGAGGTCTTGCGATGTTCCGCAGCAGCAGCAGCTTTCCCCTGAGCCTTGACGATACGTCCGCTGACCTCGCTCAGCTTCTCATCAAGCTCCTCGCTCTCACGGGTGTAGACCTCCGCTTTCGCCTTATCGCGTTTCAGTATCTTTTCTAACAGGTCGGTGATGTACTCCAAAGGCGGCAGCTCGCTTTTGATTTTTTCCACATCGGGAGCATATTCATCATCTTCCTCACAAGCTACACTGCCGACGTACTGCTTTATGCTCCCACGGTATTTTTCGCACTCATTTTTCATTGAGCTGCACTGCTGTTTCAGTTCATCCTGCAAGGTCTGGTAATTTCTGGTCTTGAAGATATGCCTCAGTATCTCACGGCGCTGAGCGGTGTCCTCGGTTATAAGCTTCATGAAATCGCCCTGCGCTATCATGGCTATCTGTTTGAACTGCTTTTCGCTGAGTCCGATGATATCATAGACCGCCGCCTCGACATCACGTCTTCCCGAGACTTCTTTTCCGTCGGGATAAGTAAAGACTGCCGCCGCAGGCTGCTGTGCATAGCCGTCACCGCGCTTTGCTCTGCGCGTATATTCGGGATTTCTTCTCACCCTATATCTCTTGCCTGCATAGTCGAATACAAGCTCAACATAGGTCGGTGTTTCAAAAGAAGAGTACTTCGACCGCAGCATACTGTCGTCATCACGGTTAGAGCCGCTGGCGCTTCCGTAAAGCGCATAGGTTATGGCATCAAAAATGGTAGTCTTACCTGCTCCCGTATCGCCTGTTATGAGGTAAAGTCCCTGTTTTCCGAGTTTTTCGAGTTCGAGGACAGTCCTGCCCGAATATGGTCCGAATCCACATATTTCAAGTCTGATAGGTCTCATTCTCCGTCCTCCCATATCTTCTCGATAAGCGACTCGACCAGCTCATGCTGCTCATCGCTCATGTCTGCACCGTTACTGAATTTGTAGAACTCCTCAAACAGCTCTATCGGCAGCTTTTTCTCAGCTTCAGCCGCAGCAAGAGTACTGTTTGCGCTTCTTGTGCGCTGATTGTCGTACTCGATACTCATTATATTAGGGTAAACGCTGCGGAGTTTTCCAAGAGCTTCGGGGATCTCCTCCTCGTCCGTGAGAACAACATGGATATAATCATTTACATCGCCATCACTGCTGCACTCCTTAGAGCAGATATAGTCGAATTCTCCGCGTATCCTGCGCATATCACGCTTTGGCGTGAGTGGAACTTCACGAACATTGAGCCGCCCCTTTTCACGTATCTCCACCACTGTTACCGACTTATGGTGACTTGCTTCGGAAAAGGAATACTTCAGCGGAGTTCCGCAATAGCGTATCCTCTCGCTGCCAACGTTCTGCGGACTGTGGATATGTCCCAGTGCAACATAGTCAAATCCGTCAAAAGCAGAGCTGTCCACATTGTCGGTACCGCCTACGGATATTTCCTCAGAGTCGCATTTGAGCGCTCCCGTTACGAACTGATGTGCGATCAGAATATTACGCTTTGAATAGTCGGCATTCATGGAATCAATGACCGCATTTACTGCATCGGTGTAGGATTCCACCGCTTTTTCCGTAAAAAAACGCCTAACAGTAACAGGCTTAATGAAGGGCAGCATATACACGCAGAACTCGCCGTACTCATCGTTAAGAACAGCAGGTGCGATACTGCCGTCGAAAACAGGCGACATATGTATACCGCTCTTGTCCATGATATGGCTGCCGAAGGCTATACGCTCTGCCGAATCATGATTGCCGCTGATGACAAAGACCTGTCCTGTGCGCTCCGATATATGCGTAAGAAAGCTGTCGAAAAGGTGTACAGCCTCAGCCGAAGGTACTGCCTTGTCGTAGATATCCCCTGCTATGACTACAAAATCAGGAGCTTCTTCACTTATTATATTGTGTATCTCACGAAGTATGAACTCCTGATCTTCAATGAGCGAGAACTCGTTCAGTCTCTTGCCGAGATGAAGATCGGACAAATGTATAAACTTCATACATACCTCCCCTTTTTTCATTGAAAAGCCAAATCTTGATTTTCTGTACTTCTTACTAAAATTATAGCCTGTTTAAACGGCAATGTCAACAATGCTCGCTCCCTACACATTAAACAAATGCACAGCCCTGCGACTGTGCATTGTGACAGTTATTCATCAAAGTTTTCGGGGTGCTTTGGCTTGCGCTTATAGATCCTTTTGTCCGTATCCACTACCTTTGTGGCAGGGTCAACACCGTTCCAGCTTCCGCGCTTTGCAGAATCCACCTTCTTTTTCTCCTTTTTGCTCATTTTATCGTAAGATACAAATTTATCCATATTTCCTCCATTATAATGATATCACGAACAGCTGGTCAGTGCCGCCATATATGGACTCATAATCGCCCATACAGCTGAACCCGTACTTCTCGTAAAGTCCACGCTCACCGCTCATGACATAAACCTTGTCATATCCGATATTTTTTGCGTATTCAAGGACTTTTTCTATCATTCTTCCCGAAATACGCCTTCCTCTGTGAACCTCGTCCACAAATACGAAGCCTATCAGCGGTGAATACGGATATTTCGGGTCAAGCTCGTCCTTTTCGGTAAAAGTGCAGAATCCCACAGGTTCGCCGTTTTCAAATGCCGCGAAAACGCGCTCCCATTCCTTGAAAGTGTCGCCGCGCATAAGCTCTGCCAGATATTTTCCTGCTTTCCATGAGCATTTCTCTGCAAAAGCCGCAACGCTCTCCCATTTGTCGTGGGTACTTGTAAGTGTGTATATTTCCATTTATCGATCCATTAGCTGTAGGGGACGATGCCTACATCGTCCCGTTGTTTTTATTGTCATATCACGGGCGGATGATATCCGCCCCTACAAAAACTAACAGCTTTTACTCCTCTCCTGCCTTAAAATTGTATATTGGCTTGATGACCTCGTTTATCTCGACTGTATCACCAATATTGTCCACGATATCCTCCATTGACTTATACGCCATCGGACACTCGTCCAGAGTCTGCGCATTTACAGACGTTGTATAGATACCGTCCATCTGCTTTTTGAACTCAGAAACAGTAAAGCTCTGCTTAGCCTGCGAACGTGACATAAGTCTGCCTGCTCCGTGAGGTGCTGAGCAGTTCCAGTCGGTATTGCCCTTGCCCGTGCATATGAGACTTCCGTCGCGCATATTGATAGGTATGAGGAGCTTCTCCCCTGCTGCTGCCGAGACAGCTCCCTTACGGAGTATCATCGTTTCGGTATCTATATAATTGTGTATAGTCGTGAACTGCTCTGCAACATGGAGGTGCATACCTTTGATTATCTCGTCCATCATTGCCTGACGGTTGAGCATAGCGAACTTCTGAACTATCTTCATGTCGTGGATATACTGCTCAAAAAGCTCTCCCTCGCAGTACGCAAGGTGTTTTGGAACATCTGTGAACTTGGTATTTTTCAGCTTTATTATCTCTGCTTGTATCTGCTTATGTCTGCCTTCCGACTTCATACGTGCGATAAGCTCATCGATATCCTTTGCAGAGCTTCCGTTTAGCCTCTTGTACGCCTCTTCCTGATAGTATTTTGCAGTTTCAACACCGAGGTGGCGAGAGCCTGAGTGGATAACGATGTAAATGCTTCCGTCCTCACCCTTGTCTGCTTCTATAAAATGGTTTCCACCGCCGAGAGTACCGATGCTTCGCTCTGCACGGACAGGATTTATCTCATTGTAGCAATAAAGCTCAGTAAGATCGATCTTTTCGTTGTAGCGGTGAGCTTTTTCACGTATCGCAAAGCCTGACGGTATCTTTTCATATATGAGCTTGTCAAGCTTCTGAAGCTCGATATGCTTCTCTTTAAGCTTTACTGTCTCCATGCCGCAGCCGATATCAACTCCCACAAGATTTGGCACTACCTTGTCTTTTATAGTCATGGTAGTACCAATGGTGCAGCCTGCTCCTGCATGAACATCAGGCATAATGCGTATCTGTGACGACGCACTCATAGGCTGGCTGCAAAGCTCGATTATCTGGGAAACAGCACCCTGATCGATGATATCTGTAAAAACCTTGGCGGAGTTGTATTTTCCGTTTAATTCGATCATAAATTATCCTTTCCGAGTCTGCCCGAATGCATAAAAAAAGCACTCCCGCAGGAGTGCAAAATGCTCTGTATACGCAAAAGCTCAGCACATGGCTGAACACTTCGGGCAAACTCCATGCTTATTTGAAATAATATTTACTTTTGGCATCTTAAATAAATTTTTACTAAATGTCATGGTGTTCACCGTCCTTTCGTAGAATATGGCTAAATTATAATAGTCTTTTCCACCAAAGTCAAGCCGCGCTCCGAAACTGTAATCCAACTGTAACCAAACTGTAATAATTAGCCGAAAAGGATAGAATCCAGCACCAAGCCTGATTTCAAGTTCTCAAAACTATACAACAAGTTCATATGAACTTATTTTTAAGATCGTTACTTCTGTGCATTATGCATAAATGCAGGTTTATTTGTATACAAGCTGTAATCAATTGTGAGATATTGACAAAGTTGTAAAAATAATATATAATAACATCATGCAGTCGAAATAAGTCGATCGCTGTAATACAAGTGCTCCGCATAAGCACATTTTTCACTATTATATGGAGGGTTTATATGGACAACATCAACTGGGGCGTAGTTATTCCTGCCGGCATAGGAATAATATTATTTTTAATTATCGTATTCACCGGATACATAAAAGCTCCACCGGATACAGCTTTCATCATTTCAGGTCTCAGAAAAAAGATTATTATTGGTAAAGCAAGTATTCGTATCCCGTTCTTCGAGCGTGTCGATAAACTCAAACTTCAGCTCATCGCTGTTGATGTTAAAACTTCAAGCGCTGTTCCTACAGCAGACTACATCAATATCAATGTTGACGCTAACGTTAACGTTAAGGTCAGCAGTGATCCTACACTCATCAAGCTCGGCGCTGAAAACTTCCTTAACAAGGACACAGCGTATGTTGCTAAGGTAGCAAGAGAAGTACTTGAAGGTAATATGCGTGAGATCGTTGGTCAGATGTCCCTTGAGGCTATGGTAAATGACCGTAAGGCATTCGCTGAAAAGGTTCAGGAGAACGCTGCACCTGACCTCAACAGAATGGGTCTTGAAATAGTTTCATTCAACGTTCAGAACTTCACAGACGACCAGAACCTTATCGAGAATCTCGGTATCGACAATACCACAAAGATCCAGAAGAAAGCTGCTATCGCTCGTGCTGAATCCGAGAAAGAGATCGAGATCGCAAAGGCACAGGCTAAGAAAGAAGCTAACGATGCTAAGATACTCGCTGAAACTGAGATCGCTCAGAAAAATAACGAACTCGCTATCCGTCAGGCAGAACTCAAAAAGGAAGCTGATACTCAGCTCGCTATCGCAGATGCTGCTTACGAGATCCAGCGTGAGGAACAGCGTAAATCTATCGAAGTCTCAAAGGCTAACGCTAACATCGCCGCTTCCGAAAAGGACGTAGAGCTCAAGGCTCGTGAGGCAGAGGTTACTGAAAAAGCTCTCGAAGCTCAGATCAAGAAAAAGGCTGAAGCTGACCGCTATAAGGCTCAGCAGGAAGCTGATGCAAAGCTCTATCAGCTCAAAAAAGAAGCAGAAGCAGACCGTTTCCAGCGTGAGCAGGAAGCTGAGGCTCAGAAGGCTGAAGCTGAAGCTCAGAAGTTCGCAAAGATGCAGGAAGCTGAAGGTATCGCTGCTGTAGGTAAGGCTGAGGCTGACGCTATCCGCGCTAAGGGTCTTGCTGAGGCTGAAGGTATCAACGCTAAGGCTGAGGCTATGAAGAAATACGGAGAGGCTGCTGTACTCGAAATGTACTTCAAGGCTCTTCCTGAAGTCGTTAAGAACGCTGCTACTCCTCTTTCACAGGTTGACAAGATCACAATGTACGGTGAAGGAAATTCAAGCAAGCTCGTCGGCGACATCATTGGTTCTACAACAAAGATCACTGACGGTCTTACAGAGGCTACAGGTGTTGACATCAGAGCATTACTTGCAGGCTTCCTCGGCGGCAAAATGTCCGCTCCTAAAGCAGCTGCTCCTGCTGCATCTGAACCTGCTGTTCAGGAGAGCAATAACAGCGAGAATTATCACTACACAAACGACGAAAACAGAGATGCTCAGGACAGCTTTGACAACAACAATATGCCTGAGATATGATCACTACAAATTTTCCCCTGATGATATGCGGCCATCAGGGGATTTTTTCTTTATCATATATACTATTGCTCCACAGAATTTCAGTATAATTTTTACTATTCTCCCGACTTCCATATTGCGTAAAAAATGGTTGGTCTATTTGTATAGTTTTCACAAAGTTATACAAAAAGCATTTACAAGATGCGACATACAGGTTATAATGGTATTAGTATCACTGAGCAGAGTGGTATTTACAATAGCAATTTTTGGTCACAGTCTGTGCTGTATATGGTTCAGAGAGGGGGTATTAAAATGATAAAACATCTTTCAGGCGACTTTGAAACTGTCGAGTATGACACAAAAAAATATGCGATGCTCTACGACAATGTTCAGACAGAAGAATACCCTGTCCATTGGCATAATGCTGTAGAGTTCATAATGCCTTTAAAAAATGAATACACTGTAACGGTAAACAGCAAAGACTATCACGTTCCGGAAAACGAAGTTCTGATCGTCCCCCCGGGTGAGCTGCACAGTATGCCCGCTATACCGGGAAGACGTCTAATTTTCCAGTGCGATAACAGCATTCTCGGAGAGATATCGGCTCTCGAACCTGTTATGCGCTCGCTGAATGCTCCTATCCTCATCAATCAGGATATGGACAAGGAGCTTCATGTCCTCGCAAAGAAAACTATGCTTGATATACTTTCATTGTATACCTCAAAATCAGAGCTTGCCGACGTAAAAATATATATGAAGGTCATTGAGCTTTTCATGGCTCTCCGCGAGTATCAGCTCGAACAGCAGAAAATAGTTATGGACTGCGATGACGAAAAGATCGACGAATACAGCGAAAAATTCGGCACTGTTCTCAAATATATCGATACAAACTATATGTACGATATCACCCTCGAACAGCTCGCTGACGTTGCAGGCTATAGCAAATACCACTTTTCACGTATCTTCAAGCAGTATAACTCTATGTCCTACTTACAGTACATAAACGCCCGCCGTACTAAAGCGGCTGAGCTTCTCCTGCTTGATCCGAATATCCCTATCACTGAAGTAGCTATGCGCTCGGGTTTCAAGAGCCTTACAACTTTCAACAGAATTTTCAAGGATATAAAGCACTGTACTCCTACAGACTTCAAAAAGCTTTATGCTTTAAGGTAAAAAATTGCCGCACATCAGAAGATGTGACCCGCTCCCTGTCAAGTAGACAGTCGAAATAATAAAAATATTCTATCATGTTACCAAAAGCAATCTGTGCAAATTGTGCAGATTGCTTTTATTTTTTATGCTGTTAGACAGTCATGCCGCATACGCTTCATGGTATTCTATTGGTGTCATGCAATTCAGCTTAAGTTGATATCGCTTAGTATTGTAATAATCTATATATTCTACTATTGCCGAAATCAGATCTTCTTTAGAAGTAAATCTGCGAAGGTAGTACATCTCTGACTTCAGCATTCCCCACCAGCCTTCCATAGGTCCATTATCCAAACAGCGTCCAATACGAGACATACTTTGTATCATACCATGATCTATAAGTCTCTGATGGAATATTTTGCTTGTATACTGAAAGCCTCTATCGCTATGTAAAATTGGATGTGCATCAGGATTCAGCTTTACTGCTTCATCAAATGTGGAGATAACAAGTCCATTGCTATTGGTTCCTCTGATTTTAAATGCGACAATACGTCTATCATAAAGGTCAAGAATCGCACTCAAGTACAGTTTCTTGACGGCAGATCCAACATAATATTTGAATTCAGTTACATCAGTCAGCCACTTCTCATTAGGTTTATCAGCATGAAAATTCCTTTTTAATATATTCTTTGCAGTAATCACAGGTGTTGACGGAATATACGTCTTTTTCTTTATACGAGTAACTGATTTCAGATGCAGTATCTGCATAAGACGATAAATGCGTTTTTTATTATAATTCACATTATGCTTACGGTTGATTACAACTGTCATCTGACGATAGCCTAAGATTCCATTTCGTTCTTCATAGTGCTGCTTGATCCATTCTGCAAGCTGCTCATTGACCTGCTGATTGTGGCTCGGCGTTCTCTTCATCCATTTGTAATATGACGAGCGTGCAATATGTATTGCTGCACAGAGCTTTTGGATAGGATAGTTTTCTGCTTCATTCATGTATTTGACGGCAAGGTATATATCTTCATTATTTACTCCGCTCAGTGATCGCCTCCTCTCAGATCCCTGAGTTTTTTTAGCAACTTATTCTCCATTTCCATCTCTTTGAGTTTTGCCTGAAGTATCTTGTTTTCCATGCGAAGCCTATCTGCTTCAGTAAGCTTATCTTCAGGCTTTGCCTTGCCCCTGCGATCATTAAGGCCCTCTATGCCTTTCTCTTCATACTTACGTATCCAGGAATATATCTGCTGATAGGATACTCCATACTTCTCCATAGTAAGCCCGTAATTTTTGCCATTCTCAATACAGAATGATACTATTTCTATGCGTTCTTCCTTTGTGGTTTTTCTGCCTTTATTCATGGTAATTCTTCTTTCCGAGCGTGTGCGCTCCTTAAACTCTTTACCACTATTATACCATGAAATCCATTGTTGTAATAGGCTCCTTGATCTGATTTTGTATTTAGCACAAATTTCGTTTAAACTTGATTTCAGTGAAAGGTATTCTTTCACTGCCTGAAGTTTGATTTCAACTGAATATCTTCTATTTGATTTTTGAACCTTAACTGCATCGATACCTTCTGTCTTTGCTATCCTTACATATTGTCTTAAAGTTTCATGGTTTATTCCGTATTTGGGAGCTATTTGCTTACAGCCGCCATTTCCGTTTAGAACATCTTGCACTGCTGCAATGCGTTCCTCATCTGTTAATTTCCTTCG
>Ga0256405_10010455_pt1 | contig 12260 bp, 8 predicted proteins | sample RumenRJG_02DNA_FD_189096 | JGI IMG/M metagenome (GOLD analysis project Ga0256405, IMG submission 189096) | Bovine rumen microbial communities from Lethbridge, Alberta, Canada - RJG_02 | ecosystem: Host-associated > Mammals > Digestive system > Stomach > Rumen | place: Canada: Alberta | collected...
TGCGCACGGCGGATTGGGCAAGAAACCCAATGAAATCGAGGTGTTTGCAATTCCGGTTTGCAACACCAGATGCTACACATGTCCATCTGACGTTGCAACAGCGCATCTGACTTTTCAATTCACAAAGTGATTTATTTTTTCTATGCCCCCTTGCCTCCGGCACCAGAGTATGGTACAATACAGGCATCTTGATTCAAGTAATCAGGATGTTCGAGAAGCGGAGCAAGTCCTTCGCCGTGAGTGACGGGGAGAAATCCCCGCCACTTTCGATTTTATGGCAGATGCTACACTTAGCATATTCGTTGACGAATCCGGCCGCTTTCAGTTTCCGGATAGGGAGTCGCCATATTATATCGTCTCGATGGTCATACATGATCAACGCATCCCCATTGGCGCTCTTGTTGATGAATTGAATCGCCATTTCAATGAGATGCGCCTATCAAATGTCTGCTTCCATGCTGGGCCGATTATTCGCCAGAAGAATGCCTTTGCAATAATGGATTGGTCGTTCCGAAGCAAAATATTTCGCAGGATGCTCGCGTTCGCAAGCAAGCTGGACTTTAAATATCATTGTCTTATTGTTGAGAAGCGGTTCGTTAATTCGCGAGAGCAGATGGTTTCGCGGTTGCGAAATGACATGGAAGTTTTCTTTAACCGCCTTGTCCAGACGCATCTTGATATTGATCGCTTCAAGATATACTATGACTGTGGGCAAACTCCGGTTACTAACCTCCTACTTTCGACATTCAAGGCGCGGGCGGAACTTGACATTGAATTTGCTCAGGCGGTTAAGCCTGAACGGTACAAGCTTTTCCAGCTTGCGGACATGGTTGCGACTCTTAAGCTTGTCGAACTTAAACTTGCGCATGGCGAGAAAATGACCGAATCGGAGTATAAGTTTTTTGGTGGGCCACGCAACTTCAAGCGCAATTATCTTCGCTTTGTCAAAAGCAAGGAAATCTGACAACCTTTGGATTCTGCGGGGATTCGGTAGATGCCCCTCTGATACATCAGTGCCACGCCATCCCCACACGTTGCCAAATACCCGCGACACGGTCGGTTTTGCGGTTGGGTGACTGCATTTGCGACGGAAGACGCCCGTTCTCCATATAGTCCCCAAAAGTGTATCTACCCCATTCTGCGTTGGGGTGGTATAATATTTGCGGAGATTCGGGGTGGCATGGTGCCGCTTCGGCATTATGGAGCAGCTATGAAAACCATTGGTAATTCAAACTGGCGTATTGCGTCAGTTGCGCTTCTCTGCGCAGCGGCGCTTTTCGCGTCTGCAATAACACAGGAGGAATGGGAAGCGGATCCCACGCTGATTCCCACTCCGTCTGCGACAAGCGAGTTCTATGTGACTGGTACCGCGCCGACTGATTCGACGGGAGAGCAATCCGTCTCAGCCGAAATGACGGGGCTTGACGCGACGCCGAATGTCCGTGTGTACGAGTTCCAGTTCCAGTCATGGCTCCGGACGGTGTTCCGGGGATTGTATTTTATTCTTCGCTAAGCTTAACACACAGAAAGGAAATCAAAAATGAAGTCACTGACGTTTCTCGTCTCGGCTCTCGCCGCCGCGCCTCTTCTCGCCGCCGTGCCGGTCATTGACACGAGTTCAGTGTCTGTTCAGCAGGGCCCCGGAAAGACCGTCGTAATCGACTATACGATGAACCCTGCGACATCGGGCGACACCGAACCCGCCATCGTCACTGTCGATATCCTCACGAACGCAGTGGGCGGCGTCGCTACAAGCGTTGGCGGCGAACACCTCACGACGCTCTCCGGCGACGTGAACAAGATTGTCGCGCATACGGCGGACTACAAGCACAAGATTCTCTGGGAGCCGACCAAAGAGGGATTTCCCGAGTTCAAGTTGCCTGCCGAACAGGTGACCGCCAAGATCACGCTGTGGTCCACAAATGCGCCGCCGAACTACTGGATCATCGACCTCACGCACCCGGCCGACCGCACCTACGACCGCTACTACCCCAACGCGGGGCAGATTCCGCTCGGCGTCACGAACGCCCTATACAAGACCGACCGCCTCGTCATGCGCCGCATCCCCGCCAAGGGCGTGACGTGGAAGCAGGGTGCCGGCGAGGGTGACTTGGGATTCCGGGTTTATCGCTATGTGACCTTCTCATACGACTACTACATGGCGATATACGAGCTGACGGGTGCGCAATACAACTACCTCAAGCCGAGTGGCTGGAGTGGAAGTTCCGGGATGTTGCCATACGTTCAAAATCTTGCGAACATGCGTTCAGCAAATGTGGATACTGACTGGCCGGCGAATGGTCATGAGACTATTAGTGGGAATGGCATTATCAAAAACGGCATTCGGCCAAAAACAGGTCTCAAGTTCGACCTGCCAACGGCGGCCGAATGGGAATTCGCCTGCCGTGCAGGTTCTTCTACGAAATACTGCAACGGCGACACCGAGGCCGATCTCGCCAAGGTCGCGTGGTATTACGGCTCGGATGGCACAATACACGAGGTAGGGACAAAAGACCCGAACGCCTGGGGACTTTACGATATGCACGGCAATCGTTGGGAATGGGCATTGACGCGGCATGCCTACCGCAGCAACGCACCCGTATGGGATCCGCTGGGATTGACTCGTGCAGAAACGCAGAATTCTGATAAGACTGTAGTAGGGTACACCGATTGGCTGGCTTCATGGTGCCTGATGGGAGGACATGCCAATGATGCAAAGTATGGTGTTGCGGCCCAGTGCGCCAGCTACTCCTACAGGGAATACACAAGGACTGGAGAAAATACTGGTGCTTGCCGCCTCACCATACCGATTCCTTGAGGATTTCTTTCGTCAGATTCAGGGAGCGGCGCGTGGGGACACGCGCCCTCCCGTGCAACATGTGCCGCGCCATGAAACCTTCAACTTTCCATCTTTTCAACCTTTCAGCTTTTGCAGTGGCGTTGGCGCTTGCGTCTGCGAGCGCAGGCGCCGCCGAGCCATTCGTGATAGCGAAGCGAGGCGCGGATGCGAGCTGCGGCATCGTCCTTGCGACGAACGCGGACGAGTGCGTCCGCTACGCGGCGGAGGAGCTGCGGAAGTACACGAAGAGGATGACGGGCGTAGAGATGCCGGTCATCGACGAGGCGAGCCTCGTCTCGCCACCGCCGAAAGCGGTGTATCTGGGGGTGGGGGGTGTCGTCCCACACGGCGACGCAGAGGCACAGGGCGTTTCAACCACTTACAAACGGCTAAAAGACCTTGACGCCTTCCGGCTCTGCGTGAGCAACGGCAATCTCCGCGTCACGGGCGGCGGGTCGTCTGGCGTCCTCTACGGCGTCTATGAGCTTTTGGAGCGCTACGGCGAGTGCGGCTGGTTCGCGCCGTGGTGCGAGACGGTGCCGGAGCGCGAGGCGTTCGAGGTCCCCGGCGACCTGGACTTCGCCGACGCGCCGGCCTTCGACCAGCGCTCCGCCAGCTGGCTCCACACGAAGGAGCGCTACACCAAGGGGGGCAACGCCTTCGCGGCGAAGATGCGGTTCAAGCATACCGACGGGACGCCGGGCGGCAAGTTCGGCGGCCCCGGCGTCCGCTACGCCAGGGGGCTATCCTGGGACAACGGCATCAAGCACTTTGTCCGACCCGAGACGCACTTCGAGGAGCATCCGGAATGGTTCTGCGAGATTGGCGGCGTCAGGCGCGGCGTCTGGCCGTGGCAGGTCTGCTATACGGCGCCGGGGCTGGCGGAATTCGTCGCGGAGCGCGTGAAGGAGGTTCTGCGCACATGTCCCGGCGCGGACGCCATCAGCATCGCGCAGATGGACTGCGCCAACAACTGCCAGTGCGCCGCATGCAGGGCGGCCGCGAGGGAAGCCGGGGCGACTTCCGGGCCGTCAATCCTCTTCGCCAACGCCGTCGCGGAGGAGGTGGAGAAGGAATTCCCCGGCGTCATGATCGTCACCTTCGCCTACCAGTGGTCGCGCTTCCCGCCCAAGGCGGTGAAGCCGCGCGACAACGTCATGGTCGTCCTCTGCACTTTTGAGTGCGCATTTTCCGTGCCCTTCGCCGAGTCTTCGCACCCCAACACGAAGCGGTTCGTGGACAATCTCCTCGGCTGGGGGCGCATCTGCCGCAACCTACGCATCTACGACTACTGCACGAACTTCATGAACTTCCTCTACCCGTTCCCGGACCTCATGGCCCTCGGACCCAACTACCGCCTTTTCCGCGACAACGGCGTGCGGTGGCTTGGCTCGCAGGCCGGGTATGTCCACGCGGACATGGCCGAGCTGAAATGTTACGTCCAGTCGAAGCTCATGTGGAACCCAGACCAGCCCGTCATGCCGCTTGTGGACCGCTTCTGCGAGGGCTATTACGGCGCGGCGGCCCCGAAGGTGCGGGAATACCTCGACCGGCTCTACGCCGCCTTCGGAATCCCGCTCGACGACAGCGCCGACCCAGACGAACGCCCCGCCTTCGGCGGCATCTACGCCGAGAACCTCCCGTGGCTCGACGACGCCTTCTGCGCCGAAGCGCGGCGGCTATGGGAGGAGGCCGAGGAGGCGGTGAAGGACGACCCCGTCCGCCGCTCCAACGTGCGTATGGGGAAGATGGCCGTCCTCTACGTCCCGCTGAAGCGTCTCTACGAGCGCGGCTGGAAGACCGTCTGGGTGGCGGAGGACCTCGCGCCGCACGTTGCGGCGATGGAGGAGCTGAAGCCCCTCGCGGAGGACTTCACGGAACTGGCCCGCGAAGCGGGCTCCATGAGGCGCAAGATGGAACTTACCGAAAGATGGCCTCGCCACAAGGAACTCATGGGCGCATTCACGATGCTCGCCAAGGGCGGCTGGACGCCTCCGGCGGAGGGTTGCGCCTCCGCCTCGATTCCGACGAATGCCCTCAGCATGGGGCGGAACAAGGTCCGGCGCTTCCCGATTCGCCTGATCGCGGTGGACGACGGCGCAAAATACGCCATTCGGGCGCGGCTGCGCCCGAAGGCACCGGACAAGCCGCAGATGGGTGTCGCCGTCAACCTTGAAAACTTCGGCACTGGCATTGATGTCGAATGGCTTCCCCGTGCACAGGGCACGATCCGAAAGACAATACCCTTCGTGCCTGAGTCGGAGCGCGACGCGGACGGCTTTGCGTGGTACGACCTTGGCGAATATGATATCTCGGCTTTGCAGAAGATTCCCAGACCGACGATGGACGGCCTTTGTCTCTATATTCAGGGAGATGTCGATATTGTCGAGGTTGTGATAGCGAAGGCGAAAGGTGGCAGATAGGTGAGAACCCTTCGCAAAGCGACGCTTGGGGCAATGGCCTTGCCTTTTGCGGCATTCTCCGCAATTGACATTTCGACTGGACGACAGTTGTTCGTCGACGACTTTCTCGTTGAGGCGACTACTAATGTCGTGCGCCACTGGAACAGACCGATCAAGACGGATGGTCCAATAGTGTGGCCAGGAAGTGGCGCAGCACCCAAGACGACAGACGGCTCGTCCGCGCAGGGCGAACCCGTTAACCTCACTTGCGCGACGGACGGAGGGCTGTGGTGGGATCCGACTCGGCAGAAATTCCGGCTCTGGTATCAGGCAGACTGGCTTGGCGATATCTGCTACGCGGAATCTAAGGATGGCATAGATTGGGAATATCCCGACCTCGGCATCGTTCCGGGCACAAACCGAATCTTCGAGCATGACGTATTGGACAGTTGGAGCGTTACTCCAAACTACGCGGCAAAGAATCCATACGCGGACTGGAAGCTGCACATTTCGCCGCCGGGCGGCTTTGTGAATCAGGCACTTTTTGACTCCCGCGACGGCATCCGCTTCACGCGTCTTGGCGAGGTTGGCACGGCTGGCGATAGGTCAACGTCTTACTACGATCCGTTTCGCGGCGTGTGGGTTTTCTCGCTACGCGACTACCGTTCGCCCGCAGGTCGTAGCCGACGCTACTTTGTGTCGCGCGACTTCGGCGGTGAAAAGTGCCGTTGGGCGTGGCCGAACAAGAAATTCACGGGAACAGAATATCCTGAGCCGGAGAAATGGCTTGTTGCCACAAACCGTCCGAACTGGCAGCTGTACAGTTTCAACGCGGTTGCCTACGAATCTCTCATGCTCGGCGTGATGGAGATTCTCTACAACACACCAGGCGACAACGGAGACTGCGAGAAGGTTGGTCTTCCAAAGCAAACAGGGCTTCACTTCTGCTTCTCGCGCGACGGCAAGACCTACGAGCCGCGCATGGATGCGGACATCGCGCCGGAGGGCTGGGGTAGCGGCAAGTGGGATACTGGCTATCTTTCGCCGATTGGCGGTATCTGCGTCATAAAGGACGAGCGGCTGTTTTTCTACTATTCTGGTCTTCGCGGCGATAAAGAACGACTGGAGAAAGGCAAGAACTGGCATCGCAACGGCATGTATTCCAATGGCTCAATTGGCGTTGCCACTCTGCGGCGCGATGGTTTTGCGGGGATGGTCGCCGATGCCACTGGCGAAATTCTCACAAAGCCAGTCGTGTTCAGCGGTAGGTGTCTTTTTGTGAACGCCGAATGTCGCTTTGGCTCTATTGCCGCCGAGGTCGTTGGAGAGGATGGAAAGACGATTGACGGCTTCTCTTTCGAGGACTGCGAGGCGTTTGCAAAGGCCGATTCCACAAAAACGGAACTTAAGTTCAGACGCGGCGATCTTGCCGCGCTTGTTGGGAGGCCCGTGCGCTTCCGCTTCCGACTTCACTGCGGCACTCTCTATTCGTTCTGGGTCTCGCCGTCCGAGCGCGGCGAGTCTCGCGGCTATGTCGCTGGCGGCGGTCCAGACTACTCCGGATTGAGGGATTTGTAATGGCACTTCTTCTCTTTCTCCGTAGGCAGTCGTTCGGCATTGCGATTCTCGCGTGTGCCGCGATTGCGTTTACGTTTCCCTCGGCGTTCACGGAGTGGGGCGGAGTCAAGTTGACCTCTCTTGTCGTTCCTGCGATACAGGTAATTATGTTTGGAATGGGCACTACGCTTTCCCTTGCCGACTTCGTGCGCGTTGCAAAGCGTCCGTGGGCTGTTGCGACGGGCGTGGTGCTGCAGTTTCTCGTGATGCCGCTTGTTGGGTTTGTTCTTGCAAAGTCGCTTGGCTTTTCTGGGGAACTCGCCGCAGGATGCGTCCTCGTAGGGTCGGTCGCCGGTGGCACGGCGTCGAATGTGATAGCGTTTCTCGCAAAGGCCGATGTTGCGCTTTCGGTGACGATGACATGCTGCTCGACGCTTCTTTCTCCGCTTTTGACTCCGCTCGCAATGAAGGTCCTCGCTGGACGCTTTGTGGAGATCGACGCGGCGAAGATGATGTTCGAGATATTGAAGGTCGTGATAATCCCGATTGCGGCGGGCGGATTCGTGCATTGGCTTTTCAGGGGAATCTTCGACAGGCACAAGGCAGTCTGTGACCGCGTTTTATCGGTTCTCTCGATGACAGGCATTTGCTACACGATTCTCGCGCTCACGGCACTGAGCCGTGACACGTTCGCTTCGGCTGGAGTTCTCATCATCGTTGCGGCAATCGTCCACAACACCGTCGGCTACGCAAGCGGCTACTGGCTCACTCGGATTGTCGGACGCTTTGCGCATCTTGGCGAGCCAGAGGCGCGGACGGTCGCCATTGAAGTCGGGATGCAGAACGGCGGAATGGCAGGGGCTCTCGCGGTCGGCGTCCTCGGAAGCGCGGTCGCAGCACTTCCTGCGAATGTATTTTCCATCTGGATGAATTTCTCCGGCTCCATCCTTGCAAACTTTTGGAGCCGACATCAACCAGGAGGCGAAAAATGAGAACGCTCTGCGCGACAATTCTTGCGGCGGTTGCTGCTTTTCAAGCTGTGGCGGGGATAGACCGCGCCGGAGAAACCTCTGCGGACATCGTGATCTATGGTTCGTCGCCGGCGGCCATCGCCGCTGCGGTGCAGGCGAAGCGAATGGGCGCGAAGGCCGTGGTAGTCTCGCCCGAGACGCGCATCGGCGGCATGACGACCGGCGGACTCGGCCAGACGGACATCGGCAACAAGTCCGCCTTCGGCGGCATTGCGCTTGAGTTCTACAAGGACGTGGCGCGGTGGTACGCGGAGCCGTCGCACTGGAAGCACGGCAAGATGGATGAGTATTTCCCGGACGGGGCTTGCGCCGGGACGAAGGGCCGTGACTCGATGTGGACTTTCGAGCCCTCCGCCTCGCTTGCGATTCTCGAGGGGTGGGAACGGCGCGACAAGCTCGACATCCGGCGCGGCGAACGGCTTGACCGAGGGAAGGGCGTCAAGAAGAAGGACGGGCGCATTGTCTCGATTGCGACGCTTTCCGGGAACACCTATTGCGGCAAGGTGTTCATCGACGCCACATACGAAGGCGACTTGATGGCGGCGGCGGGGGTCTCATACCATGTCGGTCGCGAATCCAATGCTGTCTACGGCGAGACCGTGAACGGCAACGCGCCGAATGCTGTCGGCGCAAGGCACCACAATTTCCATGACGATGTCTCGCCTTATGTTGTCGAGGGCGATTCGAAGTCCGGTCTGCTTCCCGGGGTGGAGGCGCACAACACTTCGGAGCGCCCTGGCGACGGGGATAGCCGCGTACAGGCCTACTGCTTCAGGATGTGCCTTACCGACGTGCCGGAAAACAGGATTCCATTTGCCAAGCCGGAAGGCTACGACGAGCGCGACTACGAGCTGCTCTTCCGCGAATACGCGGCAATGGCGCGGAATCCCGGATGGAAAGTCCGCGGATGTCTCGGATACTACGACCCGCCGGTCCCGTTCATAATGTCGCGCATGCCGAACGGCAAGACGGATTCCAACAACCGCACGGGCTTTTCAAGCGACTTCGTCGGCGGAAACTGGAGGTGGCCTGAGGCTTCCTACGAAGAGCGCGATGCGATCTTCCGCCGCCATCTCGACTATCAGCGCGGCCTGATGTGGACGCTTGCGAACCATCCAAGGATACCCGAGAGTGTGAGGGTCTACTTCTCTAAGTGGGGTACGTGCCGCGACGAGTTCCAGGACGGGCCTGGCGACGGCTGGCAGAGCCAGCTCTACGTGCGCGAGGCGAGGCGCATGGTCGGCGAGACCGTCATGACAGAACGGCATTGCCGAGGAAGCCAGGTGTCGCGCCATCCTGTTGCAATGGCGGCCTACGGAATCGATTCGCATCACGTGCGGCGCGTCGTGACGGCCGATGGTTTTGTCCGCAACGAGGGCAACGTCGAGGACTATCGTTCGGCGGACATGAAGACGCCCATCAAGCCGTATGGCATCGACTACGGGGCAATCGTTCCGAAGCGCGGAGAATGCGCGAACCTCCTGGTGCCGGTCTGTCTCTCCGCAAGCCACGTCGCCTTTGGCTCGATTCGCATGGAGCCTGTCTTCTTCGCGCTTGGCCAGGCGGCTGGAACCGCCGCATGCCTTGCATGCGAAAGTGGCCTCGCAGTGCAGGACGTTGACTATTCGACGCTTTGCCGCTGCCTTCTCGACGACGGGCAGGTGCTGCCGTCGTCAGTTGCGATGACGTCTGGGATGAACCCCGTCGTTCCGGTGTTCTACAGGATGCTCGGCGTGGAGAGAACCTGCGACGAATTGCGCCGCATCAATGCCGCGACGGGTCTTGGCAGGTTTTTCCTTTGCGGGCCCTGCTTCAACGACGTGATGTTCGGCCCGTTTCCAGACGATCTCTACGCTAAAATCGGTGAGGATGTCGCCGCCGTGAAGTGTGGACTTGCCGACACGGGAATCGAGATATCCTGGTGGTGCTCTCCGTCAATCCGCTACTTCTCAGGCTTCCCGCCCATCGAGGATTCATCCGGACACAAAAGCCAGGACAACAAGAAGTGCCCTCTTGACGAGGCGTTTGCCGCCGACTATGCCGCGAAGGTGCAGTCGGTGGCGAAAGCTCATCCGGCGATGATCTGCATAGAGGACGACTTCACGCTCTCGTGGGGACGCGGGTTGGACGGCGGCGCGTGCTACTGCAAACGCCATCTTGGGGAATTCGCGAAGCGCTATGGCAGGGCTCTTCCGGCGAAGGAAATCGCGAACGCATTTCGCAGGCGAAGCGTCGAGAACCTTGCTGTCCGCAGCGCCTTTGCCGATACGGTGCGAGAATCGCTCGTGTCGCTCGCGCACAAGGTGAGGGCCGCCGTGGATGAGGTCGATCCGTCTATACGCATCATGATCTGCGAAGCGGGCGGGGCGGACAAGGACGGCGACGCGATCGAGGCAGTCGCACGAGCCTTCGCAGGTGGGACGCGTCCTGCGGTGCGCCCGCGCGGAGCCATATACGGCGCGGAGACGACTCCGGCCTCGATTCCAGGTGCGCTTGCCCACGCCGTATGGACGATTGAGCGGCTTCCAAAGGACATCGAGACCTTCTTCGAGGCTGACGCATATCCGCACAACCGCTTCTACTCTTCTGCATCACAGCTGTTGTCGACAATGGCCGGAGCGACGATGGCAGGCAGCGACGACTTTCTCTTCTACTGCCTCCAGTATCTTGACGACCCGCTTGAAGATGCTGGCTATGCAGACGCCTTCCTCGCGCTCAAGCCTCGTCTTGACGCTGTGCGCCGGTTTATAGCGGAGCATGAGGCGAGGCTGTCGGGCGCGAGGATATACTGGCGGGCGGAAGACCTCTCGCTTACGCGGGGCTACGGGTATTCGCATGGACAGCAGCTCTCTTCCGGAGCCTACATGCTCTCGAAGTTCGGCATCCCCTATACGACTCGTGCAAACGGCGGCGGTCCCGTACTGCTTCTCGGCGAAGTCGCGGAGACGATGACGGACGATGAAATCCGCGAATTGCTTTCTGGCGGCATTCTCATGGACGCGCCGGCCGCTGTCCTGCTTTCCAAGCGCGGTTTCGGCGATTTTCTCGGTGTGGACGTCGCGCCGGTCAATGGTCGGCCGCGCATTACCGACGAACGCATCAGAAGCGAGTCGGGGTGCAAGAGGCGAGGCAGGCAGATGAACGCATTCTACGTGTTCCCCGCTGGCTCGGAGGGAACGGCAGGACGGTTCGTGGCGTTGAAGCCGCACGAGGGAACGGAAGTCTGGAGCGACTTCTACGGCCCAGACGGGAGTTTTGTGATGCCGTCCGTCGTGTTCTCCCGCAACAGGCTCGGCGGTCGCGTCGGCATAGTCGCGATGTCGCTCATAGGCAACCGGTCGTCCGGGCTCTACAATCTTCGCAAGCAGGAGCTTTTGAGGCGTCTTCTCTACAGGCTTTCGCCGGGGACCATTCCCGTTTCCGCCGTGGACGTTCCAGGAATTTGGCTGATGGCGTCGGTTTCTTCCGACGGCAAGGAGATGCTGCTAATGGTCAACAACCTTTCTGGCGACGATCGAGAGGGCGTAAGGTTATCCTTCGACGATTTGTGGAAGGGCGCGGAGATTATGCGTATAGGCAAGACAGGAAGCGCATTTCCGTGCGGGCGGACCGATGCAGTGTGGACGGTACCTTTCGCCCTCGGTCAGATGAAGCCTGAATTCCTCATTCTGAAGCGATGAGAACTTTTGGCATTATTGCGGCGATTGCGATGCCCTGCATGTCCGGCGCCATTGCCGCTGATGGAGGGGTGGATGCCGGTCTCTGCAAGAAATGGCCGCTTCAGGAGCGCATCGATGCCATAGCCGCAGAAGGCGGCGGTACGCTTGTCCTGACGGCGGGAGTGTACCGCACGGGCGCTCTGTTCTTCAGGCCGGGCGTCAATCTCCGTCTTGAGAAGGGCGCGAAGATTGTCGGTGTGGACGAGGCGGACGGGTATCCAATGTGCGAGACGCGCATCGAAGGCGAGACGTGCACATACTATCCTGCGCTTGTAAACGCCGACCGTTGCGACGGCTTCGCGATCAGCGGCGAGGGTGTCATAGACGGACATGGCGCGAACACATGGGAGGAGTTTTGGACGCGGCTTGCCGAGGCGAGGAAGAACGGCGTCGATTTCCGCAACAAGGATCTTATGCGCCCGCGCGTCCTCTACGTGTCGAGGTCGAAGAACGTGGATGTCTCTGGCGTTACGTTCAAGAACTCCAAGTTCTGGACAACCCACTTCTACGACTGCGAGGACGTGACGGTCCACGACTGCGCAATCGTTGCAGACGTTCTAGAAGACTCCAGGGGGAACAAGCTCAGGGGCCCGTCCACGGATGCAATAGACATAGACAAGTGCCGTCGCTTTACGGTTCGCAATGTCGATATCTCCGTCAACGACGACGGCGTTGTCGTGAAGGGTGGCAAGGGGGCGTGGGCGGATGACTA
>Ga0256405_10010456_pt1 | contig 12259 bp, 8 predicted proteins | sample RumenRJG_02DNA_FD_189096 | JGI IMG/M metagenome (GOLD analysis project Ga0256405, IMG submission 189096) | Bovine rumen microbial communities from Lethbridge, Alberta, Canada - RJG_02 | ecosystem: Host-associated > Mammals > Digestive system > Stomach > Rumen | place: Canada: Alberta | collected...
TGAAGTTATCAAGATTCCTGAATCCAAAGCAACTGCGTTTCAGACTCTTGATTCTGCGGTTTATTCCTTCAACCGGACCGTTGGAGAAATCATACTCGACGCTGTTAAGAACAGCTGTCATGTTCTTCTTCAAGGTGGAAATGGCTGTGTCCATGTTCTGACCCGAACGACGGTAGTTTTCCAGGACATCAATGAGCCTCTCCCTGTTTTTTTCCTTCAGTGCATTGAATACATCCTGATACGCATCGTAGACCTTTTCAAACTGCGGGTGATTTTTGACAATCAGGTCAAGGGCATTCTGTTGCGTCATGTATTCATTGACTCCCCGTAAATAAACTGACCTGTCAGCTTCAAGGTCAGCGAAATCCTTGTGAAACAGACGCCAGTGTGCCTTCAGTATCTTGTATTCCCTGCAGTGGCAGTCGTTCATCTTCTTCATCAGGCTTATCCTTGCATTGCCCAGCGCTCTTCCGACCAGCTGTACGATGTGGAAGCGGTCGATGATGATCCGGGCATTCGGAAACAATGCCTTGATGAACTTGATGTACTGGGCATTCAGGTCGACAACTACGGATTTCACCGCAGCTCTTTCCCGGTTCGTGTAGCGGTTCATGAAGTGCTCCCTGATTGTCTTCGTCAATCTGTTTTCAAGAATAGCCACGATGTCATGACTTCCTTCAGCGTCGCAGCAGATGAATGACATGGTGCTGTTCACGGAACGGAATTCATCAAAGCAGAGATTCTCGGGCAGTCTTGCGACTCTTGACTTCAATTCAACGGCTTCGTCAATTATTCTGATGACGCTTGAAGGCGAACAGTGACAGATTCTGGCGATGCCTGTCGCAGTGATTCCCTCCCGTGCCATGTGCAGGACGCTTCGCTTCAGCTGATGCGAAAGTGTGTGACCTTCTTCGACAATGTCAGTCTCTCTGAGTCCACACCCTCCAGCCGTAGTTTCCGGCGGGTAAGCATTGTGATGTCAACCACAACCGGGCAAAGTCGTGGAGCGCGCGACAGAGGTCGCAGCGCGTTCGAGCTTTGCGAATCAACGGTGGATGTCACGCAACGTTAGACGGAAACGAAGGTGGGAATGATAGATTCAGCTGCATTTGTATAGTTTCATTTTATAGCATTGCGAAGATATTTTGTGAATACAAAAAATGGTGTTGAAAAATCATCATCAACACCATTTAGTATAGACCCCTAAAAATAAGGATTCTGAAACGGTTGTGAGTTTCAGAATCCCTATTTGATCAAGCCAAGAATTCTTCCAGCTCCATGCTTGCTTGTTCCCAGTTTTCTTCTGCTTCAGCGAGTTTTTTGGAAATTTCCTGCAGCTTTGCCTGAAGTTCGCCCATTTTTTCCAAGTCATTATAGTTTTCAGGTGAGGACATCTGATTTTCCAAGTCATTTTTTTGAGCGTCAAGTTTTTCGACGAGTTGTTCAAATTCTTCAACGCTGCGTTTTAGTTTGCGTTCTTGTTTTTGACGTTCCTTTCCTTGCTGATAATTGACTTTTCCGGTTGAGACTTCTTTTGAAGAATTTTCAATCGGGGTTTCGGCTGTTGATTTGGCAGCGGCAATTTCTTCTTGTTCTGCCTTTTTTTCGAGATAATAGTCATAGTCACCGAGATAAAGCGTCGAACCTTGCGGAGCAATTTCGAGGACACAAGTGGCTACCTTGTTGATAAAATAGCGGTCATGTGAAACGAACAAAACGGTTCCGTTAAAGTCCATAACGGCATTTTCAAGGACTTCTTTGCTGTCAATGTCAAGGTGGTTGGTCGGTTCGTCAAGAATCAAGAAATTATCATGCTTCATGGCGAGTTTGGTTAAAAGCAGACGTGCCTTTTCGCCGCCCGACAGATTGTGAACAACTTTGGAAACATCATCACCGATAAAAAGAAAACTTCCAAGTATTGAACGAATATCTTTTTCCGGCGTTGTCGGATGATCATCCCAAAGCTCGTTTAAAACGGTTTTTTTGTCATGCAGGTTATGCTGTTCCTGATCGTAGTATCCGACTTTGACGTTCGTGCCAAATTCAGAGCTGCCTTGGACAAACGGAATTTGACCTAAGACGCTTTTTAAAAGCGTTGATTTTCCGATTCCGTTTGGACCGACGATGGCCATGACCTGATTTTTTCTCAGATCGATATTGATTGGCGAAGAAATGATATGACCGTCATATCCGATTGCGGCATCTTTGACGGTTAAAACGATGTTTCCGCTTTGAGAATCGGCCGTGAATTTGAAATGTGGTCCTTTTTCATCTCCTTCAGGACGCTCGAGACGTTCCATTTTTTCAAGCTGCTTTCTGCGACTTTGTGCACGTTTGGTGGTTGAGGCACGAACCAGGTTTTTGTTTACAAAATCTTCCAGTTTGGAAATTTCGGCCTGCTGCTTTTCATAATTTTTCCAATCCTGGCGAAGTCGTTCGGCCTTTTGATCGATATATGCCGAATAATTTCCTTTGTAGTAGCTGCTGTGATGATGACTGATCTCATAGACTTCGTTGACGATTCGATCAAGAAAATAGCGGTCGTGCGAAACAATGAGCAGCGCACCTTTATAGTTTTGGACGTATCCTTCAAGCCAGGTTAAAGTGTCGATATCAAGATGGTTCGTAGGTTCGTCCAAAATAAGAAGATCACGTTGTTCCAAAAGCAGTTTTGCCAAGGCAAGTCGCGTTTTTTGACCACCGGAAAGCGATGATATTTTGCGATCATAGTCCTCTTGTTCAAAGTGAAAACCATGAAGCACTGAACGAACTTCTGCTTCGTAGCCGTATCCGTTTTGTTCTTTAAAGTCATGAAGCAGCTGATCATATTGGTTCAAAAGCTGAGAATATTCGGAAGATGAATGATCTGCACCTGGATCTGCAATTTTTGCTTCCATTTCGTGCAGATTTTTTTCCATGATTTGAAGTCTTTCGAAAACGCTGAGCATTTCAGCATAAATCGTTTTATCTGATTCAAGTCCGGTGTTTTGGGCGAGATAGCCGATTGTCAAGCCTTTTTTCTTGGTTATCTGGCCCGCATCGGGCGACTCGTTTCCGATAATCATCTTGAGCAGCGTCGATTTTCCGACACCGTTTCGACCGACGAGCGCAATTCGCGAGTTGTCTGAAACATCTAAGCTGACATTTTCAAACAAAGTATCTGCCCCAAAATAGCGGGCAACTTGTTGAACTTGTAAGAGTATCATTTGGTTCACCTTTTCATTGATTGTGGAAAATATTCACAAGCATTTTATGTAAGCGTTTAGAAGAGCTTTATATCAATCACGCTTTGTATCAAAGTTTGTGAATTAAGTAACTTTTTTGTTTTAATGTTTGAATTTGTATGCTAAAATTTATAAGTAAGCATGACAGACAGGGGGACTATCCTATGACATCGCAAAATATTCCCAAGGCTACGGCCAAACGTTTGCCGATTTATTATCGCTACCTGAATATGTTGTCAGATGCCGGCAAAAAACGCGTCAGTTCAAATGAACTGGCTGATGCGGTCAAAGTTGACTCTGCGACTATCCGCCGGGACTTTTCTTATTTTGGAGCACTTGGAAAACGTGGCTATGGCTATGATGTCGAGAATCTTTTGGAATTTTTCAAAAAGACGCTCAACCAGGATAAGCTGACAAACGTTGCTTTGATTGGCGTCGGCAATCTTGGTCATGCGTTGCTCAACTTCAATTTTCATAAAAGCAACAACGTCAGAATCAATGCTGCATTTGACATCAACGAAGAAATTACCGGAACGATTCAAAGCGGCGTTCCCATTTATCCGATGGAGGATATGAAGGAACAGCTCAAGATTCAGCAGATCGAAATCGTGATTTTAACGGTTCCTGCCAATGTTGCTCAAGGAGTTACGAACGATTTGATTGAAGTAGGAGTCAAGGGAATTTTGAACTTTACGCCGCTCAGGATATCAGTGCCTGAGTCCGTGCTGGTCCAAAACGTCGATCTTACGAATGAGCTCCAAACTTTGATTTACTTCCTTGATTTGGAGAAACAATCTTAAGAACTCAGTCGGAAAGTTTTTCTTTCCGGCTTTTTTTATAGATTGATGAGTATGACCGTCAGATTCATCAGCATATGCACGATCATGCTGGTTCTGATTTTGCCGCTTTCTTCATAGACATAGCATAAAATGAGTCCGATTGCCGCATAGACGATAAAGTGTCCGTCGCTGTGACCTATTGAAAATACAGTGCTTGAGATCAGCGCGCAGATTAATTTGGGGAGCACGCTTGAAAAATTGCCGAAGAAAAATTTTCTGAAAACAAGTTCCTCGGTAATTGGAGCCGCAATGACCGGACACAGGAAATAGTACGGATATTGATGAATAATCTCAATGAACATGTTGGTATTTTCTGATCCGGACGGCTGATGCAAAACGTTGACCTCAAAGGTAGTGAGCAGTATTTGTGAAGCGAGCGTTGCGATAAGACCAAGACCGATCAAAATTGCTTCATGCGTAGCTTGAGTGCATTTCTCAGTCGAATCGACGGGGTTTTTAAACGAAAACCTTCTATTAAGAAAAATCATCGCTAAAGCGCCAAGCAGCCAAATGAGCGTGCAAATCAGGTAAGCAGGCCCGTTGCGGAAATAATGAGGAATCATGAGTTGGCAAATCATGATGAAAAGATAGGCGCTTGTTAATGCAAGGCCGTTGGCTGAATTTTGTTTATTCAAATAAGAGCCTTCTTTCTTTTCGATTTTGAGCTTTTACCATTATAGCACATAAGAGCTTGAAGTGGCCTTTACCAAACCTTAACAACTTTTTTGATTTGTTGAAAAGCGCGGTCTGATGCGGTTTTAAAACATGTTTTTAGCACTCTTTGCATGAGAGTGATAAAAAATGCTTGCAATTAATTCCGAAAGTGGTTATAGTAAGAATTGTAATTAGTTAGCACTTAAATGTTGAGAGTGCTAAAAAAGACTTTGGAGGGATATAACGTGCTTAAACCATTAGGAGATCGTGTCATTTTAGAGGTTCAAAAAGAAGAGGAACAAACCGTTGGCGGAATCGTTCTTGCAAGCAATGCAAAAGAAAAGCCGCAAACGGGCAAAGTATTGGCCGTTGGTACAGGACGTGTCCTTGATAACGGTGAAAAAGTCGTTCCTTCTGTCAAGGAAGGAGATACGGTCGTGTTTGACAAGTATGCCGGAACAGAAGTGAGCTATGAAGGCGAAAAGTATTTGGTAGTTCACGAAAACGACATCGTTGCAGTTGTTGAATAACGACGGTTTTGTTCATAATTCAAGAATTTTTATGAGGTGAAATTAATAATGGCAAAGGAAATCAAGTTTTCAGAAGATGCTCGTTCAAAGATGCTTGCAGGTGTTGACAAGCTTGCAGATACTGTCAAATCGACAATCGGTCCCAAGGGGCGCAATGTTGTCCTGGAACAATCATACGGTGCCCCGACGATTACGAATGACGGCGTAACGATTGCCAAAGCAATTGAATTGGAAGACCATTTTGAAAACATGGGAGCAAAGCTTGTTGCGGAAGTTGCTTCGAAGACGAACGATATCGCAGGCGACGGAACGACAACGGCAACTGTTTTGACTCAGGCAATCGTAAATGAAGGCATGAAAAACGTTACTGCAGGTGCAAACCCTGTCGGCATTCGTCGCGGGATTGAACTTGCAACGAAAGCTGCCGTTGACGCATTGAGAAAAATGTCTCACAAGGTTGAATCAAAGAGTGACATTGCTCAAATCGCAGCCATCTCTTCTGCAAATGAAGAAACAGGCAAACTTATTGCTGACGCAATGGAAAAGGTCGGCAATGACGGCGTAATTACGATTGAAGAATCAAAGGGTATTGATACTTCGCTTGACGTTGTTGAAGGGATGCAGTTTGATCGCGGTTATTTGTCACAGTACATGGTAACCGACAATGACAAGATGGAAGCAGACCTTGACAATCCGTACATTTTGGTAACGGACAAGAAGATTTCAAACATTCAGGAAATTTTGCCATTGCTTCAATCAATCGTTGAACAAGGTCGTCCATTGCTGATCATCGCTGACGATGTTGACGGTGAAGCATTGCCAACGCTTGTTTTGAACAAGATTCGCGGCACGTTTAACGTTGTTGCGGTCAAAGCTCCTGGATTTGGCGATCGTCGCAAGGCAATGCTGCAGGATATTGCTATTTTGACGGGCGCAACGGTGATTACTGACGATCTTGGCTTGCAGCTCAAGGATGCAACGATCAATCAGCTTGGTACCGCAGGTCGCGTTACGGTTACAAAGGAGAACACGACGATTGTTGAAGGTTCAGGCGACAAGGCACAAATCAAGGAACGCGTTGATCAGCTTAGAAAGCAAATTGCTGAAACGACTTCCGACTTCGATCGCGAAAAGCTGCAGGAACGTTTGGCAAAACTTGCCGGTGGCGTTGCCGTCATCAAGGTCGGTGCCGCAACCGAAACTGAATTGAAGGAACGCAAGTATCGCATTGAAGATGCTTTGAATGCTACGCGCGCAGCCGTTGAAGAAGGCTTCGTTCCTGGCGGCGGCACGGCATTGGTAAACGTCATCGGTGCTGTTGCAGATTTGAAGGAAAGCGGCGACGTTCAAACGGGTATCAATATCGTTAAGCGCGCTTTGGAAGAACCTGTTCGTCAAATTGCCGAAAATGCAGGTTTGGAAGGCTCCGTAATCGTTGAAAAACTTAAGGAACAGGAACCAGGAATTGGTTATAATGCCGCAACCAATGAATGGGTTGACATGGTTAAGGAAGGCATCGTCGATCCAACCAAGGTAACTCGTTCCGCACTGCAAAATGCAGCTTCCGTATCAGCTTTGCTGTTGACGACTGAAGCAGTCGTTGCTGACAAGCCGGAACCAAAGGAAACTGCTCCGCAAATGCCACAAGGCGGCATGATGTAAAAAGTCATAAATTTGGCGATAATCCCGAGGATCGAGTCGAGCGGTTCTCGGGATTATTTGTTTACGCTTGCAAGCTTCTTGAATTAATTTGTAAAAGGCTATATAATAAATCGTATTTACAACACTTGAATCGATGCATGGGTTGGGTGTGCATTAATTTGACTAATGGTGTAAAATGTATGAATACAGCGTAATTAATACATTGATAATTTGCAACTTACGGATTTGAGGTATTTCGGGAGTTGTTTTTTACAAAGGAGAAAAATCGCTATGTATCGTTATTTAAAAAGGCTGTTAATTGGGGAACCATTGAAAACAGCTGATGAGGGCGGTCAGTCCTTGACCAAGTTCAAAGCCTTGGCTTTATTATCGTCTGATGCTTTATCTTCAGTTGCATATGGTACTGAACAGATTACGACTGCCTTATTGGTACTGTCTGCTGCAGCTACCTGGTATGCCTTGCCGGCGGCCGGAATAGTGCTCGTCTTGCTTTTTGCAATCACGATTTCATACCGCCAGATCATCAATGCTTATCCTTCTGGTGGCGGCGCATACGTTGTTGCGACAAAAAATTGGGGGACCAGTGCGGGTCTTGTTGCCGGTGGTTCTCTTTTGGTCGATTATATGCTGACGGTCGCTGTTTCCGTTACGTCCGGGACTGAAGCAATTACGTCCGCAGTTCCCGCACTCAGCAATCAAAGCATTGCAATTTCAGTCATTATCGTTTTGTTCATTATGACGCTTAATCTGCGCGGGATGCGTGAATCTGCTTCGTTTTTGACGGTTCCGGTCTACTTCTTCGTCGTGATGATTGTCGCAATGATCGGTTGGGGACTGTTCAACATTGCAACGGGCAAAATTGAATATTCTGCCTGTGCTCATGTTGGTCAAGCGGTTCCCGGCATGACGATGATTTTGTTTTTAAAAGCTTTTTCGGCCGGTTCATCTTCCCTGACGGGCGTTGAAGCCATCAGCAATGCCGTGCCGAACTTTAAAGAGCCGAAGCGCAAGAATGCTGCCAATACGTTGGCAATTATGGCCGTCATTTTGGGTATTTTCTTTGGCGGCATTACGTTTTTGAGTTATTATCTTGGAATTTTGCCGAACGGCAAGCAAACGGTGCTTTCTCAAATCGGGATTGCCGTGTTTGGTCATGGCGTGTTCTTTTACCTCTTGCAGCTTTCGACCGCAATGATTTTGGCCGTTGCTGCAAATACTGGTTTTTCGGCATTTCCGATTTTGGCATATAATCTTGCAAAAGATAAATTCATGCCTCATATGTTTATGGACAAAGGCGATCGCTTAGGCTACTCAAACGGGATTATTTCGCTTGCTGTCGGTGCGATTGTCCTGATCTTTATTTTTCATGGACAGACAAACTTGTTGATTCCGCTTTATGCAGTGGGCGTGTTCGTGCCGTTTACTTTGTCGCAGTCGGGAATGATTATTCACTGGTATCGCGAACGAGGCAGGCATTGGATCTTGAATTCGTTTTTCAACTTGTTGGGTGCTCTGATTTCCCTGGCGCTTGTCGTCTTCTTGTTCTTCCTTCATTTCAGCAACGTTTGGCCGTATCTTGTAATCATGCCTTTGCTTTTGTTTGCATTCTACAAGATTCATGCTCACTATGTTGCGGTTGCGGCGCAGCTGCGTTTGAGCGAAGAACAGCAATTGCATAACTACAGCGGTTCGACCGTGATCGTTCTTGTCAGCTCGGTAACGCACGTCACTACGGGAGCCATCAACTATGCGCGTTCAATCAGTGAAAACGTCATTGCGATGCACGTTTCGTTTGATGCCAATCCTAAAAAGGAGCATGAGACGGTAAATGAATTCAAGATGGCGTTTCCTGACGTGCGATTTGTCGATTTGCACTCGTCTTATCGTTCAGTCGTAGCTCCGGTTATCAGATTCTGTGACGTTATCGCTAAAGATTCGGTCAATCGAAATTACTCCGTGACCGTGCTCGTGCCGCAATTTGTTCCTAAAAAGCCATGGCAGAATATTTTGCACAACCAAACGAGTTTCAGATTGCGTCAAGCACTTGGTTCCAGGGAAAATATCATTGTGTCAACGTACAGCTATCATTTGAAAAAGTAGTTCTAAAACGTTTTTCAGATCATAAAAACGTCCTTAAAAGAGAATGGCAAACACTATGCCTCAAATTGAAAATCCGGACGATTTGCAATCAATGCAAATCTAACCCGGGTTTTTTTCGTGTGCACGACAATTATCATGCTGGAATAAGTAAAAAGTCTGTTTTCATTTTCATGTATCAAAACGTCCAAAAGGAGGCATTGTATGTAACCGAGGACTGCTTTTTACGGGCAGATTTCAAAAATCGGTATTTTGCCAGTAAGCCATTCTTGACGAATTGATTGAGCAGGCGATGCACGGTGCTGCATTTGATAAAAATTCTGTTTTCATATATCAAAATTGAAAAAATACCGGACAAAGGCCGTCTTTGTTCGGTATTTAGTTTAATTAAAGCGTGAACCGAGACTTTTTTCTCGTCAGTTTTGCGGATGTTATCATCATTTTCATGATTTGGGACCTCGTCTTTTATTTGTTTTACTCTTATGGTAAAATGTATTCTGTACTTGTGGGTTTTCATGCTTGCAGATTTGTTGTGCGGAATCGGCCGTGTTTGCGTACAGTGAACTAACAGAAAGAGGACGGCATATGTATAAGATACTTGCATCAATGGCTGCGACGTTTTTGCTGTCGCTTGCCTTGACTCCTTTGATTCGAGGACTTGCGCTAAAAATCGGCGCAGTGGACAACCCGAATGCAAGACGCGTTAACAAAGTGCCAATGCCGACAATGGGCGGATTGGCGATTTTTATCGCATTTAATATCGCAAACTTCGCATTGCTCAGAAATCAATATCCAAGCGATCAGATTTGGCCATTGTTTGCTGCAGAAGTTTTGATTATCTTGACTGGAATTATTGATGATATTTATGAATTGAAACCGAGACAAAAAATGTTCGGAATCCTGCTTGCGTCTCTGGTCGTGTATTTTGCAGCAGGAATCAGGATGACAACGTTGACGATACCGTTTGTGGGAACCGTTCAGCTTGGTTGGCTGAGCTTGCCGATCACGCTTCTTTGGGTTGCTGCCATCACGAATGCCGTGAACCTGATTGATGGACTCGATGGTTTGGCTTGCGGCGTGGCGATAATTGCATTGACTACCAGTGCCGTGACGGGATATTTCTTTTTAAACGTGACGAATACTTTTGTTTCGATCATGATGTTTACGATGGTAGCCGCACTCGCTGGATTTTTGCCATATAATTTTCACCCGGCGAAAATTTACCTCGGTGATACGGGTTCACTGTTCATCGGATTCATGATTTCGGTTTTTTCCCTTTATGGTTTGAAAAATGCAACGTTCATCACGATTATTATTCCTGTAATCATTTTGGGCGTTCCGATTACCGATACGGTGTACGCCATTTTGCGGCGCAAGCTGAACAATCGCCCAATTTCACAAGCCGACAAGCATCATCTGCATCATCGATTGATGCAGATGGGATTGAGTCATACGCAGACGGTTCTTGTTATTTATGGAATAGCGCTGATTTTCTCCTGCATTTCACTGCTTTATTCATTTTCAAATTTGTGGGGATCTTTGCTTTTGACGGTGGCGACTCTGTTTGGTCTTGAAATCTTCGTTGAAGTTATCGGGCTCGTAGGCGATACGAGGCAACCGTTGCTGAATTTTATAAGAAATTTGGTTTTGAAACTCTCCGGTTCTGAGTCAAAGAAAAACAAGTAGAGTCTGGGAAAAAAGTCCCGTTTCTCTCTTGAATTAAACGAAAAGCCGAACGAAGGCGGTCGGGATGCGACTGACTTTGTCCGGCTTTTTTTATTTCTAATGAATAAAAACTACTTTTCTCAAGAAGCAGTACTGCTTAGCCAATTCAGCCAAGATCTCAGTCAAATTTACCCTAAAGGGGCGAGAATGCCCACACTTCTCTAAGTGGGGGATGAATCGCCTCTTTTGAAGCACTCAGCGCTTCTTTTTTCTTGATTCGTTTTAAATCGGATATTATAATTAGTGCATAAATTGTAACAGGTGATATCAACAATGGAATTGGACAAAAATCAACATTCGGTATATTCAATTAATTATCATCTTGTGATGGTGATAAAGTACCGCAAAAAAGTAATATCTGATGAAATATCGGGATACTTAAGGGCTACGTTTGAACGGATAGGCATCACTTATGGTGTTGAATTAGTAGAGTGGAATCATGATAAAGACCATGTTCATGTGCTTTTTAAATGTACTCCCCAAATCGCCCCTGCTAAATTCATTAATGCATATAAATCAGTTAGTTCAAGACTGGTTAAAAAGAACTATCCTGAAATACGTCAATATTTGTGGAAGGAAGCTTTTTGGACTAAAAGCTATTGTTTAATTTCCACTGGCGGAGTTTCAATCGACGTAATCAAACAATATATTGAAAGGCAAGGTCAAAAATAATGGTTTTAAAAGCGTTCAAATTGAGATTATATCCTAATAAAACGCAACGCAATCAGATTCATGTTAATTTTGGTTGTGCTCGTTTTGTGTGGAATCAAATGCTTAATATGCACATTGAACGCTATAAAAACAATAAAAAGGCTAAATTCCAAGGCAGATATTCAATGGATGTCATGCTGAAAGCTTTAAAAATAGAATATCCTTGGTTAAAACAGGCAGAGTCTACGTCTCTTCAAAGAGTAAATCGAGATTTGGACGACGCTTTTCAAAGATTTTTCAATCATAGCCTTCAAAATGGTTTTCCAAGGTTTAAGTCAAAGAAAAACACTAACCAAAGCTATACTTCTAAATTTGTCAATAATAATATTCGAATTATAGATGAACATCACATTAAGTTACCTAAATTAGGCTTAGTGTACTTTAAATCTGGCAGAATATTAAATGGTAAGATTAGAGCTGTTACAGTTAGCGTTAATTCAAGAAAACAATATCAGGCCAGTATTTTAGTTGAAAGTGAAAACCAAACTTTCAAAAAGACAAAGAAGTCTGTTGGGATTGATTTAGGGTTAAAAAGTCTCACTGTCACTTCTGACGGTCAAAAAGAAGACATTCTCAAAGTTGATGACAGGCTGAATAAACAATTAAGAATTTGGGAACGTAAAAAATCCAGACGTTATGAAAATGCTAAAAAAGCGATGGCTTTTGATGAGCATGATAAGGTCTTGTTTTCCAGAACGGACTTAAAGCAATTTCCGCGCTATCAGCAGGCTGTGAGAACTGTAGCCAAACTTAAGAAACATATTGCTGAACGAAGAAGAGACAATCTGCACAAGTTGACAACTAGATTGGTTAAAGA
>Ga0256405_10010457_pt1 | contig 12258 bp, 6 predicted proteins | sample RumenRJG_02DNA_FD_189096 | JGI IMG/M metagenome (GOLD analysis project Ga0256405, IMG submission 189096) | Bovine rumen microbial communities from Lethbridge, Alberta, Canada - RJG_02 | ecosystem: Host-associated > Mammals > Digestive system > Stomach > Rumen | place: Canada: Alberta | collected...
CGGAGATCCACATGGCCAGATCAAGGAAATGGACCGCGATGTCGATCAGTCCGCCGCCGCCCGACAGGGCCTTGGTGGTGAACCATCCGCCCAGCCCGGGGATGCCGCGGCGGCGGATCAGTTTCACGCGGATCTGGTAGATCTCGCCCAGCCGGCCGCTGTCGACCGCTTCCTTTACCGCGACTGATTCGGCTCCCTGACGCCACATCATGCCCATCTGGAGAAGCTTGCCGGAAGCGTCGCGGGCATCAATGATCTCCTGGCCGATTTTGGCATTGAGCGCCATCGGCTTTTCCAGGAAGACGTGTTTGCCCGCCTTGAAGGCATCCGTCGCGATCGGGCCGTGCATGAAATTCGGCATGCAGACACTGACCGCATCGATCTCCGGATCAGCCAGCAGCTGGTGATAATCGGTATAGGTTTTGGCAACTTTATGACGTTCCGCCTTCTCTTTGAGTTTTTCCGGAACGATGTCGCACAATGCAGTCACTTCCGCATCCGCGATCTTGGCGAACGCATCCGCATGGACCGATCCGATGGCTCCGCAGCCGATGATCCCGATTCTGACTTTACCCATTTTTTGTTTCCTTTCCAATTATATGGTTGGTGGTTTTATCATCAGTCTGATTTCAGATGAAGAAACTGCCGGTCGCGGTTTCCTGGTATGTGGTCGGCATGATCCCCGCCGGTTTGTGTTCGACTTCCAGTTCGGGAATGGAGTCGGTCTCGCCGTGGATGAACTCTTCGATCACGCGCGAAAGTTCCCGGTAGCGCTCGCACAGTCCGCCCAGACGGATCTGCATGAGTTCCAGACCGTAGGATTTGAAACTGCGCTTCCATTGTGCGCGGAAGGTCTCCAGCAGACCGTCCAAGGTATCGATCAAATCGGGGATATAACGCTCGCTGATGGTCTCCAGCGTATTGAAATCGTGTTTGGCATAAGCGTGTTCGAGCATCTGCCGCAGTTCGATCTTCTTCACCAGCACGTTGGCCACGTTCCAGACAAAATTAATCTGTCCGGCGGCCCGGTCTTCCCGGTGCGGTCCGATCAGTTCCATGATTTTCCGGTATCCGGTGAGCAGGGTTTCCGCCAGTTGGGGCTTGTAGCCGGGAAATTCGTGCCATGCAATGCCCATGAGCGGATCGTCCCAGAGCAGCGGTCCCGGCAGGATCTTCACGATTTTGTCTTCGCTTCCGTTGTAGGTGTAGCAGAGGTTCCCGCAAATCATTTGCAGCCGGTAGGAAGAGCCGCAGACCGCTTCGAAAAGTTTCGCGGCGCGGTCCTCGTTTTCCGTTGGGTTGGAGGCATAATCGGCAGCCCAGGCAAGTGCGGCGAAGGCCGAGTCGAAATCGCAGTAGCCGCCGTCGTCGCCCCAGAGCGTGAAGATCAGTTCATCTGTCCCGGTCTTCCGGCAAGCCTGGATGCACGGACGCACTGTGGCATAAGTCATCTCGTAGTCGGTCCAGAAACGTTTCCAGGTCCAGATCCCGGAAGCCATGACGGGCTTCATCCCGTTCAGTTCGCCGGTCCGTTTCAACATGGTTTCGTAGATTTCCGGTTCGCGGTGGTAGTAGTCCCAGTAGGAGAACTGGACCGTCTTCGGAATGGCTTTTTTGACTTCCTCCGGAACTCTGGTCCTGGTGTCGTAGTAATCCTGTTTCGGATTGGCGTAGCGGAAATACATGTCTGACCAGATGACCGGTTTGAGTTTCAGCTTGCTGCACATCTTGCAGACGCGGTCAAGATGGCGGTTGTAAAGGTCGAACTGGCTTTCGTAACCGTTCCGGTCCATGAAGCGTCCGCGCCCGAGGTCGTGACATTCATCCATTCCCAGATGGATCCGGCGGGAGGTCAGTGCTTCGCTCCAGAATCCGATCATTTTTTCCAGCAATTCATACGATTGCGGTTCGTCCGTCATCAGTACGCTGGAAGTATCGCGGATCTCCTGATAGGCGCCCCAGCGGAGGATCGGTTCCAGGTGTCCCAGGGTCTGGATGGACCCGATCATTTCGATCCGGAGTTTTTTCGCATACGCGTCCATTTCTTTGATCTCCGCCATGGAATACGCTCCGCGCATGTAGCCGAAATACGGTTCGCCGGGAAGTTGATATGCGTCTTTCGTATAGAGCATCACCAGATTGTAGCCCATCAGGGACAGGCGGCGCAGCCAGTATTTGAAATGTTCCACGGTAATGATATTGCCCCGGGTGCAGTCCAGGAGCACTCCGAAAGTGCGGAAAGAGATCCGTTCGTCGCATTCCTGTCCGGAAAGCGCGTAAGCCGCTCCGCGCGCGGCCAGCGAATCGCGACCGTAATTGACGATCCAGCAGTCGCCGCGGCGGGTCACCCGCAGGATCGATTCCTCTTCGGCTCGTTCGAAAATCAGGTTGGGCTGCTGCGTGGTTTCCTGAATCGGATATTCTTCCCCCAGGGTCCGGAGGACCTCGCGGACCGTATGATCCGTTGTTTTCGGATTCCAGTTTAAAACCATGGTATATTCTGTTCCTTTCCTTGATCGTCCCGAAAGTATTTTCCTGCCAGACAAAATAACACCATCAAACAGAAAAATCAACCCTGTTCTTCTACTTTTATTCCGCTTTTCCGTCGATAATGAGACAGGACGTTTGACAGGGACAGCAGGATTCTCCACATATACCCATTATTGTTTCCAATCCGTGATCCGGATCGTCCGCGGCGGAACAGTTATCTTGAACTTTCCCGATTTCACCTCGATTTCTTCATTTGCATAGAGTTCCGCCAAGATGAAATTCCCTGACTTGATTTTCGAAAGATCGACAATCCCGGAGACGGGATTCTTTGTTTTGTTCGCCATAATCAAGTCGGAATCAATTCAAATTTCAATCTGAACGGCAAAAGCAAAATCTGACAAAAACGCTTTTTCAAACCTACATTCCTCCACGCAGAGAATTGCATTCAGCAGGGGCGTTTTTCTATTTTTATGGTATATCTGTGGATTTCCATGGAAAAAAATATTTCCCCCTTGACTTTTTCTGATTATGTGTTATAATCAATGGTAAAGCATGGTAAAGGTTGTCGAAAATGAACGATCGAAACAACAACATATACAAAGAAATAATGCTCAAACTCTACCATCTCGCCCAGATGGATGGGGAGAATTCCGTTCGTCTTCCGCCTCTGCGGAAGCTGGCGGAGCAGTTCGGCTGTACCCATCCGACGGTCCTGCGTGCGGTGCGCGAACTAGTGAAGCGGGATGTCCTGATTCAGCTCAAAAATGGCGATTACAGAACGATCCCGCAGTTCATCCGCAAAAATACCCGGTATCTCGCATTGATTTACAGAATGGGAATGGATTTGCTGGATTCCGCCTATTCTGCCGATATCAAGTACAATGCCGTCAAATATCTGACGCATCTTCCGGAAGATCTCGTATATTCGGAGATCCATGCATCTTCCTGCGATGATATCGAAGACAGCATTCGGAGCGGAATCTACCAAGGTGCAATTCTGTGCGTCCCGCCAAAAAATATCATTCCGGCTGTGACGGATGCCTGCCGCGACACAGGAATCCCCCTGGGGATATTCGGCGGAACTTCTGCCGATGACGGAGATGTCGCTGTATTCTACAATGCAAAAAAGGATTTCCTGGAGCTCTTCAAACAACTTATTCAAAGGAACCGCCGCAGGGTCCTTGTTCTTTCACCGCCTCTGCACAGAGAGAATGATGATATCCGGGAAGCATTGGAAGAAGTTTCCGGCAGTTTCGAGAAAGCTGTTTTTAAAGTGGAAAGCATCACGGAATGCACGAATTACGTTATTCAGAATGTTGGAGGCGCGGGAGAAGATTTCGACTGTGTTGTCTATCCTGTAAACACATTCGAAACTTATCAGAAGATCATGGAGAAAACGGCGGACTGTCTCTGCGTCTTGACGAATTTCGGCGTATGGATGGAAAAGAATTTTCATGGGCTGATGATGAACTATGATTTGGAAGCTGCCGGCGTCCAGTTTGGCAGAGCGATGTCTGCTCTTTTGAACAAACAGATCCCGGAAAATCCAAGAGGGAGCATTCCGTGCTCCATACAGGAAATTCCGTAAAGTCATGAAAACGGGAAGACGAAAAAATGATTTGTGAAATTTTTCAGCCGGATATAAGGGACAGGCAGCAGGGAATTTTCCGCGGAAAGATTGAGTACGCCCTGAAACATGAGATGGGAGATGCTTTCCGGATTACTGCAGCTCCATCTTCCTGTCTCGCAGAAGGAGGGAAAAACGGTCTGCTCTATGCCCGCGATCTCTTGGATGAATTGAAAATGAAGCACGGAGGGATTCCCTGTGCGGAATACTGTGATGCCCCCGAATTGAAATTCAGATGCTATCATATCGACTTGAAAAAAGGTTCCGGCGGCATCGAGGATATCAAGCGGACTTTGAGTCGACTTCGTTCCCTGCGGTATAATTACGCTCTGATCGAATATGAAAACCGCATCCGCCTGGAATCTTTGCCGGGCGTTGAGGCCGCCGATGCGTTTACCCATGACGAGGTGCGCGAGATCGTCCGGTATGCGGAAGAAAACGGGATCCGGGTGATCCCGCTGCTGCAAAGCTTCGGCCATCTGGAATATCTGCTGAACAATCCCGCTTACCGGAAATATTCCGAATCACAGACCGATTTCAGCCAATTGTGCCCGCTGAACGATGAAGTATTCGAATTATGGAAAAAAGCCTTTGATGAGATCCGTTCTTTGCATCCGGATTCGGAATACTTCCATATCGGCGGAGATGAAACCCGTCAGCTTGGAAAATGTCCGGCCTGCGCCGAATTCGTGAAAGAGCATTCCCGCGAAGAGTTGTTTTTCAAGCATATCGACCGGGTCTGCCGTTACACGATCGAACAAGGGTGTCGCCCCATGCTCTGGCACGACATGCTGGCACAAGCGGGACGGTTCGATCTGCTTCGTGACCTGCCTTCAGAAACCATCCTGGTCTATTGGGAATATTCTCCCGAGGAAGAACTTTCCAGCAGCATCAAGTGCCGGGAACAAGTCCTTGTCAGCCGCGACTGGATCGGAAGGATCCATTCGTTCCGGGATTTTACCGACGCTCCGAAACAGTTCAACGATTTTATTGAGGACAACGGAGAAGAGCTGCCCGAGGGACTCCATAAGCCGAAACTTTTTCCACTTCTGGGACCGATGAGGGAAACCGGACTGACGGTTCTGGGTGCATCCGCTCTGGGCTATTCACCCTGCGGGACTCTTTTGAGCGATACCGACCGCCTTCTTTCCAATATGCGGATGTGGCGCGAGAACGGGACCGGTGGTCTGATCGTCACCCGCTGGGCAGCCAGCAATTCTCTGGATGCCCCGCGCGGTCCGGCTTCCCTGCAGGATTTCCCCCTGATGATGGCTGCCGTTCTGATGTGGGACGGAATAACAGATCACAAGCAGCTGGCCGAACGTTACAGCCGTTCATTTGGAACGGGAACAGAGCATCTGGCCGATCTGCTGGACATTATGGTATATTCCGAAAATGAACGGTTTTTCAACTGGGCGGAACATGCCGTTCCCGATTTTGCTGCGATGGAAAAGGGAGTCGATCCTCAACTACACTGGCTGTTCCGGAAATACATGGCGGCCATGAATGCGGAACTGCTGATCCGGCAGATCCGTTCCTTTATGCGCAATCAATCCGGTCAGCTGGCAGAAAGCGAATTCGGGAAAAGTCTGAGCCGGAAGATTCCGCAAATCAGGCAGGAATTGCGGGAGTATTTCGCCGATGAATATCCACAGAGTTCCCTCGAAAAATGGCTGAAGCGGCTCTTCGAGCCATATGAAGCCATGTTTGCGAGTCTGTACCATTGAATTTGAAGTTGTCTCAAAGAAGAAGAGGTATAACAAACTGTATCTCAAAAAACAGGAGGTCAGAAATGAATAAAAAACAGCAAGGAAGCATGTCCTTTGCGGGAACCCCGAAACAGGGTTCGTTCCGGAAGAAATTCACACTTATCGAACTCCTCGTCGTCATCGCCATCATCGCGATCCTGGCGGGGATGCTTCTGCCCGCCCTGAACAAGGCGAAGCAGAAAGCCCGAGATATCTCCTGTAAAGGAAATCTCAAGCAATGCATGCTCGCCATGCAATCGTATGTTTCCGATTATAAATATTACGTGGCACATTACAGAGTTGATAATGACCATCCTGATAAAGATGCCAGCGGATACCGTTACTGGTCTCGCGAACTGGAATGGAACGGATATCTGCCCAATTTAGGCTTTAGTGCAGTCACCAAACTGAAACGCGGAGTTCAGAATTGCCCTGAAGATCCGATGGCAAATACAAACGGGAAAGCACGAGCAAGATGTTCCGCTTCTTATGGAGCTGTTTTCGCCTGCAGATCTGCAGGCGACGGCCGTAAAATAGCCAATGCCACCAATGTCAGAGAGAATGAACCGGATTATCCATCGACCCGTTTGTGGATAGCGGATTCCACATGGTACTTTTTGTCTGCCAAATTTGATTTCCGTCCCAGAAAATTTTCTAAAAACCAATGGGATAAGGGCGGATCGAACGATTATTGTCCGCTGCTGGTCCATTCCAAAAAAGCCAATGCGGCTTTTGTCGATGGACATGTAGCGGGATTCGGTCCGGAATACAGGGCCGTCAATGCGCAAATCAACCATGCGGAAGTAAACGAAGCATATATGCAATATGCCAACGGTTGGTGGAACAGGGTCAATGTTCCGTTTTAATCTGACCGAGCAGGAAAAGGAATCTGCAATGAAAAAAAAGATAAAATGGATGACCGGTGCTGCAATCGGTTTTGCTGCGATGTTTGCAACGGCGGAAGATCCGGTTTTCACCTCTCCGGTCTACCAGTGTAAAGTCTTCAACCGCTACTTGAAGAACAGCGGACTGTTCAATTTGACACTTGGCGATAAGATCCTGATTTCCGACAGCCGCCTGTCCGCAACACTGAAAGGCACGGATGGCAAAAAAATCAGGCTTACGGAAAAAGCCAATCCGGAATATGAATGGAAAAACAATGAGATGACCAGCCGGAAAACCATGGTTCCTAAGGATTCGAATGCCGAACCGTATGCAGAAGTCAGCCGGAAAATCCGGTTCTCCGATAATAAGATCAGCTGTGAAATCGTGATTAAAAATCTTCGAGATATGACATTTGCAGAGAAGTGGACATGTTACCGGGAAGTTATTAAGCTCCCGACGAAAACACTCATTGGAATGCGTCTGGACGGAGTTCTGATGGATGATCAGGCCATCAGTACAGTGGTTCCCCGCAAGTTTGCCAAAAACAAGTGGGGTTTCACGAAAACGGTTAAGAAACTGACGCTGACGGGGCAGGATCAGTCCACAATCACGGTGACGGCGCCGCCGAACTGCAAATTGCAGCTGATTCACTATGGGGGAAAATATATGGAACTGTATGTCCAGCCGACAGTCAAACGGCAGGAATTGGCGCAGAAAGCAGGGCAGGAAACACCGATCAGTTACACCATCGAATTCGGTAAATCCGAATGATCAAGGTAATTTCAAAAGGTTTTAATTTCGGCACCTGAAAAACACGCAACGGATTCAGATTATCTTTTCAGACGGTCGGAATATTCGGGTCCAAGGACATTGGAAAGGCCTTTGTCATCTGATGTTCGGCATCCTTGCAATTACGGTTAAACAACTGTTCCACATGATCGCGTGAAACAGAAGGAAAAAACAAAACAGGAATAAACAGAGATAAACAAAAAAACACCCGGCGCAGCCGGGAAGGAGAGACGCGCCCCAAAAAATGATTTTTTGCGACGTTTCAGGAAAAAGTCGTATTCGAAGTGTCAAAAAATGGTTTTGACACAAAAAAATTCAACGAACTGGAGCCGGAACTTTTGAAATCGGCTCACGGGAGAACGACATGGAAAAGATTCGGATCGACCTGCCGGAGATCGGCAGAATCAAAGCTCGGAATGCTTCGGAGACCCAGTGCCGGCACTGGACACTCGGCTGCGAGACGCTGGATCGGGATTATGCCGATTACGACGAATACAAGGAATATCTGGCGCCTCTCGGGCTGGTGAAGATCCGGCTTCAAGGCGGCTGGGGCAAATGCGAAAAGGTCTGCGGCGTCTACGATTTTGCCTGGCTGGACCATATCATCGACGATGCCCGTGCCCGCGGACTGGAGATCCTGCTCGAAACGGATTACGGCAATCCGCTGTATCCGGGCGGAGGCGGGATCGACCCCCAGCGGAGGGTCCCGATGGCGGGCGCGGCGCCGGTCGTTCCGCCCTCGGAAAACGGTCTGCCCCGGTCCCCGGAGGGGCTGAAGGCATGGGACAACTGGGTCCGGGCCATGGCGGAACACTTCAAGGGCCGCGTGCAGGAATGGGCGATGTGGAACGAACCGGACACCAATAAAGAGACTACGGCGCAAGAGATCGTCGACTTCAACATACGCACTGCGGAAATTATCCTCTCGGTGATCCCTGACGCGAAGATCGCGGGCCTTTCCATGGGGGCGCACCAGCCCACCGAACTAAGTAAATATATGGATTTGTTCGTCAAGGCGGGCAAGGCCGATCTTTTCACCTGGTTCATCTACCACAGCTACACGATCAACCCGGACAGCTGCGCTGACAGTCTGAGCGGGATGAAGCGGGTGCTGGATGACTTCCAGATCCGTGCCAAACTCCGGGATGGGGAATCAGGATGTCCTTCGGAATACATGACCGCCTTCGCCCTGCGCAATTTGCCATGGACGGAATTCAGTCAGTGCAAATGGGATCTGCGCCGTTACGTCGGCGACTTCGGCAAAGGCGTGGAATCTTCGGTCTTCACTATCTGTGACTTCAATCACATCGGAAAGGGACTCAACCGCAAAGGGCTGCTCTACGCGGACGCCGACCGCAAGGTCATCCGGAAGAAACCGAGCTATGCCGCAATCCAGCACATGGTTTCACTGTTCGACGGGGAAACAAAACTCATTCCGGCATGCGGCGCCGCCGTGCTTGCGGAAAAGGAATCGTTTGCTTTCCGGGCGGAACGCAGAGGCGGACTAATGGGGGCATGGTGGGATTCCAGTTCCACTCCCGCGGAAAATACCGAACCGGAAAAAGCCGACCTGATGCTGACGGGTGACATCCGCGAACCGATGCTCTGCGAACTCATCAGCGGACGAGTCTTCGCTTTCCCGGAGGACCGTATCCTTCGTCTTCCCGGACGGATGCTTTTCCGCGATGTCCCGTTCATCGACACCCCGCTGGTGATCGCGGAAAAGAACATCATTCCGATTCAAGGGAGGTAATTTCAAAATCATTGATTCAAATCTGCGCAGAGGCGGGATTACCCCGTTGGAACCGGCGAAAGAAAGGCGATACGGCGAACGGGCATCTGTTGAACGTGTAAATTCAAAATTGAAGGATAATTACGGAGTCCGAAACGTTCGGGTCCAAGGACATTGGAAAGTCCTTTGACATCTGACGTTCGGCATCCTTGCAATCAGGGTTAAACAACTGTTCAATATGATCACGTGAAACAGAAGAAAAAAACAAAACAGGAATAAACAGAGATAAGCATATCACCATAAGGAGCTGATCAATAGAAATTCCGAAATCGCCGATGGAAATTGTGCGAACCGGGTTCTGCCCGATGCAGGCATCGGGCGGGTTCCGGCTCGCGCAATAGCCGCGGCGAGGTGGAATTTCTATATCAAATATTTATGGTGATATGCTTAAACAAAAAACACCCGGCGCAGCCGGGAAGGAGAGACGCGCCCCAAAAAATGATTTTTTGCGACGTTTCACGAAAAAGTCGTATTCGAAGTGTCAAAAAATGGTTTTGACACAAAAAAAATCAACGAACCGGAGCCTGAACTTCTGAAATCGGCTCAATCCTTCGAAGGTCTGAATTATGAAGAAAACCCATATATTTTTTCTTTTGCTGTTTGCCGCTCTGACGGCGTTCTGCATCGCAGATACGCCATCGACCGATCCGGATAATCTGATCAGCCGTGAATTTTTCAAGCAGCAGCTGAGCTGGGTCAATCCCGGACAGTTGTGGTCCCACCGCTTCAAGCCGAGGACAGTGGAAGTCCGGAATGAAGTCTTCATTATGACTTCTCCGAACGATTCTGCCAGTGCGAGTATTCCCCTCAATATTGGCTATGAAACCGCGGACAGGTTCCACTTGACCTTTGAATATCGTCTAAAAGGGAAAGGGGTTACTACACTGTCTTTCGGAAATTCCATCAAAAAACTTCCAGGAGGGAGGCAGGAAAATCCGCTCAAACCGGCCGGAAAATGGCAAAAATTCGACCGGATTTTCATGCGGGTTCCAGAATCCGATACCCTCAATGTTTCCTTCAGCCTGCCGAAAAAGAGCTCAAAGCTGGAAGTAAAAAATCTTCGGCTGGTCGGTCTTGAGCCGGAAAAATCCACTAAAATCCCGGTCGTGCTGGCGGGAAAAGCAGCCGATGGAATCTATTATCTGAAAGGCGATTTTCATGCGTGGTATTCGGCTAAACTTTTTCGTTCCCAACTGTGGCGGGTCAAAGACGTCATCCTGCCGTTGAAAGCATGTAACGCCAAAGAACTTGCTGCCGTGAAGAACGGCGTGATTTTTACTTTCGGGGCAAAAAAAGCTGGTCCGGGCGGATATGAACTCACGGTCACGCCGGGCAAGGCGGTCATCCGCGGGAACGACAAAATCAGCGGGCTGGAACTTGGCGCGGTCGATCTGCTCCGCCGTCTCGGAATCGACTACCTTACAATTTATGTTTACACGACCCCGAAGGAATTGAAAGCGGCAGCGTGTAATGTGTGCATTTCCCCGGCAATTCCATTGAGGACTACCGCAAGGGCACAGCAGATGCCGGAACTGCTGGGATTCAGCAATCCTGTTCTGACAAGCAACACGCAGAAGCTCGGCAGTTACCGTGGCAATCCACATACAGCATCTTTTTTCCTGCCCTATAACGAATTCAGCAAGACCCATCCGGAATTTTTTGCCATGGGGAAGGACGGGAAACGGCTGCACCGGATTCCCGGTCAGCGTTTCGATGTTCATTTTTGCATGAGCAACAAAGAAGCGCAGAAAATCATTGCCAAACGGATGATTGAATTTATCAAAACCGAACCGCTGGCAAAAGACTTTGTGCTTTTCCCCGGAGACGGCGGGGGGATGTACTGCCGCTGCAAAGAATGCATGAAGATGGGCAAAAACCTCGGTGAACGCAACATCGCCTGGGTCAATGCTGTGGCGAAGATGGTTGCGAAGGAATGTCCCGGTGCGGTCCTTTCCACTTTCGCATACGTGGATTCCCGGTTCCCGCCGGAAACCGTTCTCCCGGAAAAAAATGTCGCCATCAAATATTGCCCGTATGAGCCGGTTTGGTTGAACCATCTGATCAACGATCATCCGGACAACAAACAGGGGATCGCCGATCTCAAGGAATGGGAACGGAAATGCCCCGGACAAATGGCGGCGTTCGATTATCCGGCCTGCTGCCGCGAAAAACTGAACATCTGGCCGGCGTTCTATGCCAATCATGGACGGTTAAAACATTTTGCGGAAAAGAAATATAACGGGGTGCATTTCTGTAATTTTGCGCCTGTCAATCTTAATGGATCCGTTCCTGCAGGCAATTTCACCGACCTTTCCCGGTATGTTTTTCCCAAAGTCCTGATCGACCCGAAAACGGATGTCGAAAGGGAGATCGACCGCTTTATGAAGCTCTATTACGGTCCGGCAGCCCCGTATATGCGGGCGTATTTCGATCTGGCGCACAAGGAAGTGCGGGACAGGAACTGGTCGCAGAACACCGAACGGATCATCCGCGGTTTCGTGACCAAACAGTTCGCCGAAAAATGCTATGATCTTTTTGCGAAAGCGGAAAAAGCGGCGAAAGGAACGGTGTATTATGACCGGATCCGGGAGCATAAACTACCTTTGCTGTGGAGTGATCTGACCGATAACTGCCGCGGAAACGGCAAAATCTCCAGCAAGGAACTGCCGCAATATGCGGAAAAGCTGGCGGAATTTTGCCGCATCTGCAGACAGTATGGCAGATCATACAACAATATCCCATACAAAAAATGGTTCTGGGATACGGCAGTGCTGCATGTCGAAGGGAAAGGCGCTTTCTACAATGATCCGATGATCGTCAAGCTGATGGATGATCCGTTGAACACACTGGTGAAAACTGCTCCGGATGTGCAGAAGAAAACGGATTACGGGTATTTTATCGAAAATGCGGGGCTGATGGGCGGAGAG
>Ga0256405_10010458_pt1 | contig 12258 bp, 28 predicted proteins | sample RumenRJG_02DNA_FD_189096 | JGI IMG/M metagenome (GOLD analysis project Ga0256405, IMG submission 189096) | Bovine rumen microbial communities from Lethbridge, Alberta, Canada - RJG_02 | ecosystem: Host-associated > Mammals > Digestive system > Stomach > Rumen | place: Canada: Alberta...
ATCCTCCTCTTTGGCCAATTCGGCTTCAAGGCGTTTAACCTTCTCGCGAAGAGTTCTAAGTTCCTCTTTTTCCTCCTTTTTATTAAAGGTTATTGTCTCGCCAACAGCCACAACTTTCATACCGCTGTCAACGTATTGATACTTCTTTTTCTTACTCATTGATATACCTCCATCGTGTTTTGGCTGAACACATTCCGAACAATCCATTGCTCGCACTGTGCGTAAAACGGCACCTCACGAATATCGATATGGCAATCCGGAAGAAACCCGCAAAGGGCTCCCTGGCCATCAGGACTGTACGTACGGTTCAAGAGTCTATTGCAGATCGCAATAATCTGATCAGGATCATGTGCTTGCTCGAGCCCAAGATTATTGAACATCACCCAAAACCACTGATATGCTTTATCCTCATCAGGATCCCAAAAGACATTCCACTGAATTCTCTGAGCAATGGCGATAAGCGCTTCGAGCAGTGTGCACCCTGCTTCATCGAATACCGCATTCTCGCCACTGACTTCAGAGAACTGCCTACGAAGGTCCAGTGCGTAAAACTCCGTATTACGATCGAGGATTAGCGAATATCTATATGGAATAGAGAGGAGAATATCCAGGATGTAAGCGCATCCAGGATGGTCACAAACATGCATGTAATCGTACAGCCAGGTAACGTAAGTGTTCGAAAACAGCCCGTACATCCTGAATGCACCTCCTTCTTTTATTTGATTTCTTCGAATGACGCTTTGAATGTAGCATCCGGCAGGAGTAATAAGGTTCCGTCATCGTAATGAACGATCCAGTCGCCGACTTCGACAGTGGTCCAACAGAGATTGTTATACATTTGAAAGATCTCTTTACCAGTTGCCATCTGATATCCAAGTCTGTTGTGGAGAATCATATTGAAGACCCAACCGGGAATATGTGGTATCTCTCCAACATCGTTGATAGCTAAACTGAGCCAGTCCCCTTTATTAACCGGTAAACGAAGCTCACCAGTGTACTGCCAGGCGTCAACTGTTTTGATGATCTCGCGATACTTTTTAACGGCCGGCTTTTTCTCTTTTTCAGGAATTATTGTGAAAAGTGAGGAAAACCCATCATCGCAGTATACGCTAATCACGCCATTTTTACCGGATTTTATGAGCCAGTCCCCTTTATTAAGTGGTATCTCTACACCACCGTTGATAGCAAAGAATATCTCATCGTCACACTGTTTGATTGAGCCATATGAAGATTGCTTCGCCCAATCAGGTGCCGATTCGATATCCCCGTTGTACTGCCAGGCAAGTCCAATTACTCTGTTATCGTAAACTTTACAAACGTCCATCATTTGACCTCCTCGAATGACACCTTAAAGTCGGCATCTGAAATAACGCCAAAGGCGTCGTCTGTATAACGCACAAGCCAGTCCCCTTCGCAAACCGGGATCCAGATACCATGGTTATCGAACTTAAATATTCCATCCGTCCGATATCCAAGACGGCAATGCAACACAAGATTCAAAACCCAATTAGGAAGCTTTGACAAGATAATCTCGCCAGTATACTGCCAGGCGTCGACGGGCTGAAGCTTTTTGTAATACTGTGCCATCACTTCACCTCCAAAGCGGTAAGTTCACCGTAAGAACGGTGGTAGCGAACGCATTCGTAGTCCGTGCCGCAGTTTGTATTGCGAACGAACACTCTGTCAGGCTCGTTATCATGCCCAGGCCCTCTAAACACTAGGTCATCGGGACATCCGACTGTGTAGTAGGGATCTTCGAGTCTGTTGTAGTCTTCATCTGTCCAGACTCCGTCTCCTTCGTAATAGACGGCGAAGGACTTTTGGAACATTGGGTTTCCGACCTCATAATCCTGTTCTGTGATGAGGTATACGCCGCTACGAACTCCAGTAGGGGTGAGAGCCAAGTAGACGGGGTTGACTCCTGAGTTGATCTCGATGTCAGCGGCACGATCCGCTTGCAGTTGCTCAAGTGCCTCAGCGTCGGACCGTTCCTGGTCATCACGATGATTGGCCTGTCCGTACCACTCATCAAGATCCGCTTGTGCTTCCTCATTGTCGAGCGCCTCCTTTTGTGCACGTTTATTTGCGCCATATGATCTTGACGCCGCGCTCTCCTGGCGGAGTAAATTGGAGTTCAGTTGATCTTGCCCCGTGAACTTCAAGTCTTTGGAAATCGCGTTGTAGTCCACGGGATGTGTAGGGTTTACAGGATTGTCGAATACGTTGTTGTGGCGGACCTGAGCCCCAGGATCGATTATCCACGGGGGCTTTTCTCCAGCGGGGTTGGAGGTATCATCTCCTGAAGAATTGTCCTCGGAATTATCATCTCCGGCGGTATTATCAGATTCCTCTGCAGAAGTTCCGTCATCTCCGTCGGATTTTGCGCTAAGGTCTTCCTGTGCACGAAATATGATTTCCTTAGCGATTCGGTTTGCTTCGCTCTTGAGATCGTTTTCGTACTTCTGGGCGTAGGACTGCTTGACGGCGTTGATCTCGCTTTCGAGAAGCTCAGAGTTTTTGTGATCGCTGTAGTACATGCCGCCGATGAAACCACCGGCTGTACCGGCAATAAGACCGCTAATGGCGGCGAAAATGAGCTTAGTTTTCACGTTGTAGCTCCTTTCATCAAAGCGCGGATTGTCAGAATACGGCTTTTCTTAGTCATGAGGAAATTTGGATTATTGGACACACAATGCCCGTTAACGGACATCACATTCATTACACTGTCCGTTGCAGAATCGAATATGTTTGATTCAATCTGCTCGCCGCATACAGGGCAAATGCTATGAGTATCCATCTCATAGACAAGCGGAGTTTTCTTCATGCACGGCGATTTCTCACAAAGGATATACATGATCACACCTCCGTCGGATATGCTTCAGGAATAGGAAGTTCGTCGATGAGCCTGCCCTTCTTATCGGCTGTCAGAGGACCAGGAGTGGTCTCGAGAATGCGCCGCCGGTTGAGAACGTTGAGCTTCTCGTAGATCGGGCCGTCGACGTTGAAGTCAAGGAGAATAGCTTTCTCGTACATACAGTCTGTGAGGGCCCTCGAGACCATTTTATAGCCGTCGGTGATGCCGAAGTCGACCTGGCACTCACCAGACTCGGGGTCATTGAACCACCCAACGACCTGGCCTTCGGCCGTCTGGGGGAGATCGAGCGCCTTATAGACCTCGTTGAGGAACACGTAGCCTCTGAGGATCAGAAGGTCGGTGAACTGCTTTTCGAGGTGCTTGAGCTTCATCATATTGGTTGTTGGGCTCTTACACCACTCGCGAGAAGACTCATCGAAATATCTCGCGTAGATGCTATGGCCCGCTTTCTCATCGAAGACGCGAGCGTTTGTATCGGCCTTTACTTCGCCAGTTTCCTTGTCGATGTAATTGACCGTCTGGCCGGGGATCATGCCGGTAGCGAAATATCTGTCTTCATCTGCACCATACTTGGCGATGACACGATCCCGATACTGCTGGAATGCCTGATCGAGGGCGATATAAGCGCTGTAAAGCGCCGCGTGACGCTTGGCCATCACATTGCGAGCCGCCAGGAAGCAGGTCAAAGAAATAGCCTCGATACCCACAACAGGAGCATAGATCTTGCAGATATCAAGGACATCCTGAGCCTTTTCCTGAATAGTGAGCTCAATGCCCATATCCTTGCAGGCCTTAGCAGCATCGACAACTGCGACCGCCTTGGGCGTCTGATTGATAGCCACACCGACAGCCGCAACAGAAGTAAGACCCCCGAGACCCATTAGGATCTCAGGGGCGTTCTTCCGCACAAAAGCGCCAAGCCGGATTGCGAACTTGGGGCATTTAGTGAGAAGTTTGATGTTCATTGTGTGTCTCCTTTACACGAATCTGATGATTTTTGTGATTGTGTCCTGGCCAAGAGCTTTCTCGTTCATAAGAACGATTACGAGCTTCTTATCCCTAGTTTTCGCATCACGAAGCAGCTCAATGGAATCTGTGGGCAGACCGAGGTACTTGGCGATGTGCTCAGACCCAAGCGAATCAAGCAGCTTGTCAGTGTCGATCATACCGGGTTCCCCTCTTTGTCAACGACGACATTTTCATCATTGTTTACGGGCTCGGCATCATCCTCTTCGGTGCTCTCATCGATATCTTCATCGCTCGGATCAGTCCTGAGAGGCACAGGCGTCGCATTGCTGAACGTGATGCTGGCCTTTCTGACAGAGGTGAGGTCAGCCGAAAGGAACAGATCGCGCTTGATGCCGCGGTTCTTGCCGATGGTGATGGCGAAGGAGTTTTCGTTGGAGCGCGGGGAAATACGGATCAGGCCGCCGTTTTTCTTATCGAGGGGCACGCCGAGGTTCTCGCAGAAGAGGTCCATGAGCTCGTCCTGGGTGAGACCGGTACTGCTGTTGTTGGTGATAGTGAAGCGAAGCATTTTGTTTTCCTCCTATTAATTAGCTTTGATTACACGCATCTGAGTGCGCATGATTTTGTGAACTGCGATCTGGCTGATATGACGGCCCGTGAGAATATCACGAAGCATCATTTCACACTTTTTAGCGAGGAACGAGCGGTAATGATGCAGCGCCATTTCCTCACCTTCTTCGGGGTGATCGAGCAGGTATTCACATACTGCCCAGCCCCAAGTGTTTTGGCGAATCGCGCCAGAGTTGATTGTGTTGATGATATCCGTTCGCCTTTGATCCATAGATACCTCCAGTATATTGTGTTAGTCTTTTACAGGATAACTCTCTTTAACGGTTTTCTGGCGTGCGTCCTGCATCATTGCATGCAGGATCGCGAGGTAGACGATTGAATCTGTGATCTTTTCATTCCAGATTTCGGGGCGCCTATCAATAGGCGTGGAGTTGATCAGATCATAGACCGATACGATGTGCTTGGCGAGATAGCCGCCAAGAACCTGGGCGGGAGAGCAGTCCTGCAGCTCAGCCGCAACCGTAAAGTTGTGAAGAGCATCTTTCTCCGTTGAATATCCGGAGTTCTTGATCCGCATAACTTCGTATGCATAGTCGAGCTGTTCCTTGATGTACTTCATCAGATCTTCGTGTGTCATTTGTTTTTCTCCTTTTCGATTAATTCGTGAATATCCACCTGAGCAGATACGATGTTTGAGAAGATGTCCATATGAAACTCCTGAAGCTTCTCTTCTCCATTGAGAATTTCGAGAGTAAGCTTCACGGGAGCTGCGATGTACTTGATTTCATCGTTCATGTCATGCCCTCGTCCGCCTTCATCGATTTATAATCTCTACGAAAATGATGACAGTTTATAGCAACATCCACCAAAAAATCGGGAGGATTAATTGTGGATACAATGTTGGAAATTGGAAATTCGAGGTTATGCATTGCCTCTGCATATTTGCACACACCATTATGGATGCAGTTTTTGCATGGGCAGTACACTGTTCGCTCACTCACCGATAATCACCTCGCTGTATGGAAGATCCTTAATCCAGTCACAGAAATCATGCCACTCGTCGAGCTTATGGTCTTTGCGGCTCGGGTAGATTCCAGCGAGAACCTCGTAGTTAAGCATGATTGTTCGTTTCTGATTGTAAGAAGAGGGAAGAAGCTGGATCATTTGCCACCAATAGTGTTTCTGCTTGGAAGCAAAATGTTTGCGTTCGGACTCAGTGAGTGTTTCATCTTTAAGCCGACTAACCATTACATTGTAGCGGTTTCTGTAGAAATTGAGCGCCTTGATGACAATTTCAAGAATGAACTTCGAACTCCATGATTCACGATTGTACCATGGGCAATCATCATATTCAAAATCGTCATCTTTGAAATCAATGAGGTGTTCGCCACTGAAATCGTCCAGCGTGAATTCTTTTGCCTGGATCTTGTGCATGGTGCTGCAGGAGTTGGCAACCGTACCGACCTTATAGGTGTCGAACTCCTTCCACCAGTAGAGCGGCGCCGTAATATCCACGTACACTACGATCATGCGGCGGTACTTGGCGTGGACACTTCCGCCAGCTGCGAGCTTCATCATAAGGTCGTGATCATTAGGACCAACTCGATAATCCGAGTCGAGCATTTCGCCGAAGGTGTCTCCGATAAAATCGCAGAGTCCACTATCCGACTTCTCCCACGAGTTCATCGGATTACGCATTCCGCGGATTGCCGGTTCAAGGCCAATAACTTGTGTCTTTTCAAGTTTGATCATATGCGTCTCCTTTTATTAAAGATAGGTAAGCTCTTCAACCATCGAATAGATATACTGATCCATTGGAGGATCATTTCTTTTCCTCCTTAGAGTCGAGGTTGATTGAAACAACACTTGTATCGGCATTCGGGTGTACGTTGAACTCAAAGTCCTGGACGATTCCGTTATGTGTCACTCTGACGATAACTTTTTTGAGCTTGCCAATGGCCTCGCTCCTCGGTTCCATATCGAACATATCTTTTCCTCCTTACTGAAGCGGCATTGCTCGCGGCATATCGAGATAATATCCACCAGCAGTAGACTTAATAGTAACGCCATAGAGGCTCTTCCAGCCATACTGGTAGTCGGTGTATCCATTGGACGGAACGCCAACTATTTCGAAGAACGTTCCCAGGCTACAGGCTCCGTATTGTTTGAGAACATCTGTGATGGAATCCAGTGCAAGTTCTGCCTGACCTCTATCCGGAATGACCACATCCGTCGGTTTAACCATTGGCCTCGATACTGGCGCAGTAGTCTGCTGAGGAGTAGTGGAATATCCACCATAATTTACAGTTGACGTTGGCGTGCCGACTCTAGCCATTGGATTCCAAGGAAGTATGGAACCGTATGGAGAATATCCACTGTACGGTGTATAGCTGCTTTGTGGAGTCTTGCGCCCCTGAAAAAGATAATAGAGCATGGAAATCCCGGCAGAGAGAATCGTGTTTCTCACACTCGGGATGATAACGTCGTTGAGCATATACTGCCCGACATTATCAACACCGGGCGCGATAAACGCGTTTTTAAGCTTCGTCCCGAATGTTTCTTTCGGTTTAGAGACCTTGGCACCTGTCACTACCGGCTTCACGGATGGCTTTTGCACGGGCGATTGACTCTGCGGTGGTGTCTGCGGGTTCAAGGGCTGGCTGTTCCTTGGCAGGTTGTTCGGATCCATTAATGTCACTCTCCTCTAATCTGTTAACTTTAAATACTGTATCACGGTTTCTGTTCGGCATACGATAGGTCGTGCCAAGTCTGAATGCTCTGATCATCGATTTGTAATCATCATAGCATTCTGAGCAAAGCTCAAGCTCCTGATCTGCGGTCTTGATGTTGGTCCAGCCAGCTTCAAGTGCGGCATCAATAGCGCTAATGTCACAATTCACGCCGGTGCCAGCAAAGAATTCCTTTATGCCGCAGTGAGCGCATACGCATAAAACACCGATGTTCATAAGTGATACCTCCGTAAAAGAAAAAAGGAGAGGCCTAATTGGCCTCGTCCTCTTTCGTAACCGCATAGATATCAGGTTCCTTGCGGATCTCGATGGAGTCCTTCAGACTTTCGACCGCATCTGCGAGGGTGTTCACCGTATACTCGGCGCCGTTCCGGAGCATGTCCTTCAGGCCGAAGGCCGTGCATACGCCGGCGCACACAGACGTCACGAACACGAACGCTCTTCCGAGCTTCGTCTTTCCGAATGCTGCGCCGCCCATAATGCTGCACACGCCAGTAGTGCCCATGGACACTCCGCACTGCGCCAGATAGGTAGCAATACCCGCGATGGTCTTTCTGTTGTCTTCCATTTTTGTAGTCCTCCTAATATAAATTTTGAGTTTACGCATAATGCAGTGAAAATTTTACGCGTTTTCAAGAGAGTGCTTGTAGTTCTCGAGTGCCCGAATGATCACCTGAGTGTCGCGCCATTCGAATTCGTGCTTAGTGCGCGCTCTGACGTCCATATACTCGAGTTGCCCGGAGCATGCCTGCGTCTCCAATACATGCTCCCGCTCTTTCTGCTTCGTAAGAATGCTATTCACGAGCTGCAGTTCATATGCTTTATCCATGTTTACCTCCCAAAAACAAAAGAAGAGACCTATTTAGTCTCTTCTTCGTCGATGATGTAGATGCCCATTGAAGCATCTATGAGCCTCGATACCGGTTCCGCAACCTCAGATACCATCTGATCGAGCGCATAACCAATCCCAGCACTGCACGCTGCGCATCCGACTTTTTGTAATATTTTTCCTCCAATAGTCTTAGCGACAGGTAGTGTGGTCTTTGCTGCACTCCACAGAAATGCATCTGCTGCAGTTCCAAGTCCAAGACTCACAAGTGAGCTTAGCATTTTATCACCTCCGTAATGGAGTAAAATTACTTCGCGTCGCTACGGCTTATGTGCCTGTTATAATCCTCATCTGTTAGCACGGTAAGACCTGATGCATATCTACGCTCGTATTCATCAGCGAGCTCTAGAACGAGCCGACAGAGAGCTTTCTGCTCCTGGATGTTCATCTGCGCCATAACTTTGGCGTCTGCGTAATTGCGAACTTTCGCAATATCAATTTCGTTCATACAGTCCTCCAGTTCTGAAGAAAAAAAGGAGAGGCCTAATTGGCCTCGTCCTCCGCAGTTTCTGCCTTTTCGGGTTCCACCGGTTCGAGAACGCATCCGTGCCACCGCTCAGCGAGTGTGAGCTTGCGCCCTCTCGTCACGCCCTTGATCTCCTTGACCTTCTTCTGCTTCGCAGGCTTAGGATCTCCGTCGGAGCCCTCCGCTTCCTTCGCCTTCTTCTTGTCCCTGTGCTTCTTGATGCCCACGGCAATCAGCCCGCCAATGGCGGCCGCGCCGAGTCCCAAGACAGCAAGGCCAAGCTTGCCGTCGGAATCGGATTCCTCCTCGGAGATCACGTCAGCCTGGTCGGCCTCCTGAAGTTCGAACGGTTCTTCTGTGACAGTCGTGGTCTGCACGCCATCCTCATTCTGAACGGTCTCGATAGTGATGTCCTTCTCTTCCATTTTGTGTTCCTCCTTTTAAAATTTTTGCATATTCTGCATAATAATACGAAAAAATTACGCGCCGATATCTTTGGCCTTCATTTCTGCAAGGTCAGCATGCCAATTGCGAAGTTGCTCATCGACATCCGGGTCTCTGGTGCCACCAGCTTTGACCCTTTCTTTCTGTGCCGTTTCGAGCATGGAAATCCAAAGCTCAAGTGTCGCTTGATTCGGCATTTTGCACAATCTCCGTAGTAAGTTTAGACTCAGCCTCAGCAATATCCGCTGTGATTTGGAAATCTTTCATGAGGTAACAGAGCCCATTGAGTTTAGCCTCGGTCTCGGCAGTTGCGAGTAGATAGTCTCGATGCGCCTTTTCCAAACCAGGCTGAGGATCGAGCCCAGCGCTCGTCACGAAAATAATGGAATCATGAAGCCCACTATAACGCGGTTGAAGAAATACCAGCTGCTTTTCAAGTCTTTTCCTACGCCGCTCGAGTGTTGACTCATAATACGCCGTGTATTCTTTTGGACACTCGATTGGCTTTTCGGCTGCGATACTGAGGGCCCCTTTGCGACCGATTACATTGTTGATCCACTGCTTTTCGTCGGCCCTTTTGATCTTATAGAATGCGTCCTGATATATTGCGTTTCCTGTAACACCCATAAAAATGAGAGGCCCATAAAGGGCCCCATCACACCTCCTCATTTATGTCCCATGGTATTAAGAAACCTTCGTCTCTTAACCGACCAAATATCAAAGAGTTCGTCTCGATCCCTTCAATCGAGAAATGACGGCTTCGGATCCGAGTTGTAGGTTATCAGAAGCACCGGTTCATCATTTCTGATCACCGAGCGCTTTGTGATACTCAGCAGGTCTCCACTTCCGGTACTGCAGCTCCAAACAAGGTCGCCAAGTGTCTCGTCGATCTGCTCACAGCCGAGAATATCCAGCCATTCATTAACGGTACATGTGCCATCCTTAATGAGCCAGTTATTGAACTCATTGACCTTCTGGTCAATCTCGGTACTGTTGCTCCAGAATGTCTGGCCAGTGAGGCCATCGATACATCTGAACAACTGCCGGCCGTCCGGGCCGATTCTCGGAGTACCGATGCGGTCATCCCAGGGCGGAAGATCGTCCGTACGGTCCTGAGCGATCTTATTCTCGATTTCAGCCGCCTTCTGCTCCCCAAGAAGCTCCTTGACTTTACCCTTGTAGGTGTCAAGCTCCTTCTTGTTGAGAGCATAAGCAGTGGCAATCGTCTCGATGCGCACTAGCTGCATATGATTTGCAGCAACAACGCATCCAACGCCTGTCACAGTGAGAACCGCCGCCGGAATGTAGTTCTTCCACTCAGCCTTCACAATATCCATCTTCGATGGCGTCTCCTCCATCGAATCGACATCGCGAACACTCTTGACTGTCGCCTTGCCGGTAGCGTAGATTGCTCCGCCAAAGCTAACGAGCCCCGCGGACATGAGTAGTGTGGGTCCATTTTTCTTGATGAATTTCTCTACCACAATTCCAATTGCTTTGATGTTCATAAAAAATACCTCCTAAGAATTATACTCATTTAGGCAAGAAAAAATGAGAGGATCGATACTCAGGTCGGGCTCGAACCGACGTCCTCATAGAATTTCTTCTAGCGCTTTTCTCCAACTTCAGCTTCTAAGTATCTTCCATTATGGAACCAAAAAAGCTCGCGACGTGGCTATAAAACTTTGTGAGGCACTTTCCGCAGACGTAATAACGATTGATTTCCATGGGTTCATCCTCAATGACTATAGAGCCCTTATTCTTGCGCAGTATTCTCGAAGACTGAACATCCACTTCATAAATGGGCCTTAGTGGACGATAATCAATTTCGTATCCACAAGAATCACAGATAACATTGATCATATCTTCTTCAGAACCTCCCGCTGCGTTTTCAGATTGCGAACCGCAAGGTTGCATCTGAAACAAAGTTTCTGCTTATTGTCATCGAGGGTGATGGAGTATTCCTTGCCGACTACTGGTCCTCCGCACCAATCGCAGCAATTCCTCAGCAGTGAGGCATCGAGCTTCCGACAGTCACATATCTCTCCCGGGTCGAGAATAGCCCCGCAATATGGGCACTCACGAGCTCCATTTTTAGTCTTTTTTCTCATCGTCATCCTCCTTCTCTTTCGGATTTGTGATAGCGACTATGATTTTGCATATAGTGAACACGGAAGCAACTAAGAGTATTACTGGCCACAGAAAGAATGAGCCTACAATAAAAGACTGTTCATCGTCATCGAGATCCAAGAAGTCATGAATTGGATATCCACGCTCCTTTGTAGCGTATTTCGATGCCATGATCGCAAAGATGAAACCGACGGTGAGATATGCAGCGATATACAATAAGATTTTCATCGTCTCAACCCCACTACGAGCTTGCCATCCTGAAGGGACAGCGACGGGAGTTTGCTCTTCGTTGTCCGTACGGTATCCTTGACCGCTCCGGTGACGATATCACGGATCTCATCCGTGTCCACGTCAGCATGGTCAGCCTTGAAATATCTTCCGACGACGAAACCACAGAGAAATGCCATCCCGACTTCGATGGCATAGGGTCTGTACATCTTAGCAATTTGCTTCATTTTCTTTATACCTCCTATATCTGGCCCCAGCATGGCCAGTTCCGATATGCATTTTGATTGAAATCTCTCGCCAAGTAAGGAATTCCTCATCCCGAAGCCTGACGATTTCTTTATCACGCTCATCGAGATCAGAATATCCAAGCTTTTTACGAGGGCTTAGTGTGTAATTGGCGACGGTTTTTTCGCCAACGTGGAATTTCTCGGCGATATACTTCAGTGGAAGGTCATCGTCTCGCATCTTCTGCATCTCTGGAATAATATAATCGGGAACCTTTCCGTAATATCTTTCAGCCATGTTTCACCTCAACGTTTGTTCTGTACGTTCCGAGGCGTAGGGCCTCGTCGTGGTCATTGACGAAGATATCAATAACTCCGTATCGCGGCCCAGTATCTTCGATAACGTAATCTCGTCCTCGTATTGTGACAACCGTTCCTTGGGCAAGAAAGCTTGGGTCAGCTGCTGCTGTACGGCCTGCCTTAGGCATTCTACCAGATGCTGTTGGCCCTCCGGAGTAATCCCCGCAGCATCGTTCACACGGGCAGTAATGCGTAATTCGTACATCGGATATAAACTCGTGTCGTTCATCTTTTCGCACGGCTCCTTTTTCAAAAATATCTCCATTATTGGCCAAATACTCAAATTCGGGCCCGAAAATCGGTCTCTGGAGCGATTCTGGGGTGGTCTGAATGACCTCTGGGTCATCTTGAGT
>Ga0256405_10010459_pt1 | contig 12257 bp, 10 predicted proteins | sample RumenRJG_02DNA_FD_189096 | JGI IMG/M metagenome (GOLD analysis project Ga0256405, IMG submission 189096) | Bovine rumen microbial communities from Lethbridge, Alberta, Canada - RJG_02 | ecosystem: Host-associated > Mammals > Digestive system > Stomach > Rumen | place: Canada: Alberta...
ATGACTATGTCGCTTGTTGGTATTTTAAATCAGCTGAGTTAATGCAAAATACTAATATTAAAACAGCTCTTGTATCAACTAATTCTATTACACAGGGCGAACAAGTCGCAAGTATTTGGCAACCTTTGTATCAGAGGTTTAATATTCACATAGATTTTGCTCATAGAACATTCCGTTGGGATAGTGAATCCAATTCAAAAGCCCACGTTCATTGTGTAATTGTGGGATTTAGCTGCATCGATAATAAAAATAAAAGAAAATTGTATTCAAATGAGCGTATGCAGTTAGTTGACAATATAAATGCATACTTAATAAATGCTGATAATATTTTTATAGAAAATATTAAAAAGCCAATTTGTGACGTACCAGAAATGCAAAAAGGAAGCATTCCTGTTGATGGAGGGAATCTTATAATAGAAGCAGAGGATTATGGAGACTTTATTGCAAAAGAACCAAGAGCTAAAAAATATATAAAACAACTTGTAGGTTCAGAAGAATTTATTAATAAAAAAGACAGGTATTGTTTATGGCTTGTAAATGCATCACCTAATGAAATAAATTCAATGCCAAAAGTAAAACGTAGAGTTGAAGCAGTAAAAGAATTTCGTTTGTTAAGTTCAAAAGAAGCAACTAGAAAATATGCAAATTATCCAACACGTTTTATGGAGATTAGACAACCTATTTCCGAGTATATTTTAGTACCCAGTCATTCATCGGAAAATAGAAAATATATACCTATTGGTTTTATGTCACCTGATTGTATAAGCAGTAATGCAAATTTGATTATACCTAATGCTACTTTGTATCATTTTGGTATTTTAATCTCTAATGTCCACATGGCTTGGACAAGAGCTGTTTGTGGAAGATTAGAAATGCGTTATAGATACTCAAATACAATTGTTTACAACAACTTCCCTTGGTGTAATCCGACAGATGAGCAAAAGGCTAAAATCGAAAAAACTGCTCAGGGAATTTTGGATGCGAGAGCATTATATCCTGAGTGTTCATTAGCAGATTTATACGACGAACTCACTATGCCTCCGGAACTTAGAAAAGCACATCAATTAAATGATGCTGCTGTAATGGAAGCATACGGATTCAGGATAAAAGACGAACACACCGGCAAATCCCGTTGGCTTACAGAATCCGAAACCGTCGCCCGTCTTATGCAAATGTATCAGGAGCTGACAAAATAGGGAAATGTTACAATTTTGTGTAAAGTTTGAGAGACAATGCTCTAAACATCAAGAAAGAACTTTTAAATGAGTATAAATAAAGGACAGAATTTAACTTCTGTCCTTTATGGTGGAGAATAGGAGACTCGAACTCCTAACCCCCTGCGTGCAAAGCAGGTGCTCTACCAATTGAGCTAATCCCCCGAGGGTTAACAATATTTATTCTACATGCTGATTTTTTTTTGTAAAGTACTTTTTATTTGGTCTAAAAATTTATTTAACTTTTCTTTGTCATAATAATACCACCAGCCGATAATTGCTTCAAAAGCAGTTGCTTGCCGATATTCAATCTGATTGGAACGTCTAGCAATCGGGATTGGCAGGTTTCTCGCTCTGCGTGCAATCTCTTTTTCTTCATCTGTCAAATCATTTTCAAAAGAATGTAAAAGCTCCGCCTGATAAGATGCTTTTACCCTTTCGGTTGTGAGTTTATGGAGATTTTTTGCATTGTCGGTCATTTTTACGGTTTTTTCACGTACAAAAAGTTCCCAAACAGCATCACCGATATATGCGTAATTTCGCAAATTCATTTCTTCCATAAAATAAGTTTACTACAAAATATTGTATTCAGAGAAAACTTGTGGAATAATTATTGCAGGAGAGTTTATGAAAAAATTTTTATTTATATTAATAGTAATGATGTTTGCAAACCCGATTTTTGCGCAAAATTGTGCTAATTGTCAAAAATGTACTGATTTGATGGATTTTATGTATGATAGACGAGCTACAATGTACAATGTGCTTAATCTTTCACCTGACCAGCAAAAATGCAAGGACACAATGGACATGCAGTATTTAAAAGAAGTTGGAGATAAATTTGAAAAATATGAACAAGAAAAATATGTACTCAAAAATTTGAAAAAGCATAATGCAAGTAAATCCGCTATAAGAAAACAAGAAAAAGTTGTTAAAAATCTTGAAAAATCAATGGAAAATTTGAATGATAAATATACAAAAGAGTTTAAAACAATACTTGATTCCGAACAAAAATCAAAGCTTAATACAATTTCCAAAATGCAAAAAAAAGAATTGAAATATTGTCGGCATAACAAAGCATTCTATAAAAGAGATTCAAAATTAAGACCGTTCGGTGAAAAAATGTATAGTAAAGAAACTCAAAAAGTAATTTGTCCTGTTCACAATAAACGACATTTATTTGGTAAAATTCATGAAGCAAAATAGTTCATTTAGAGGTTTGACTTTATATAAAAAATTATTAATATAATAGTGTAAATTTTGAGGTAAATTATGTCAAACAATAATAATGGTGTGTTATCAGGTATTACGTCAGGATTAAAAAATACTTACGCATATCTTGCATCTCAATATCCTAACGGATTAACAATTGATAATATTAATGAAGCCAGAGGAAAAGCTTCTAACACAAACGTTTTAAACCAATCTTTTGCATCTTATTTGGAAAATAATTTTTCTACGATAGATAAAGATGGCGACGGAATTATTACAGAACAAGAAATGACAAATCTTTCAAATCTGATATCCCGTCAAGGTTTAACAAAAGAAGAATTAACACAGCTATATGCTTCAGGTTCAAGCGGACTTTCAGAAAGTACAATGTCAAAAATTTTGGAACATTTTGATGAAATGGACACAAACCATGACGGTAGAATAACAAGCGCTGAGATTTCTGCATATGATATCACTTGTGCAAGAATGGAAGTTGAAGATGAGTTTAATAATCGAAGAGCAACTGATATGTCTGTATTTTATGGAAACGATTCATCATCTACAGCAGACACATATAGCTTGTTAAGTTATAAATACAAATCAAATAACAAATAATGGAAAGGATAGCCCCACAAAAGGGGCTCTTTTTATATATTTATTTCTGTCCGTTAAATGCTTTTATGCCAATGTATTTTCCTGCAGAACCGAGTTTTTGTTCTATTCTCAATAATTGATTATATTTTGCCATCCTATCTGAGCGTGAAGCAGAACCGGTTTTTATTTGTCCTGCGTTTACGGCAACTGCCAAATCCGCAATAAATGTATCTTCAGTTTCACCGGAACGATGAGAAATTATCGTTGTATAACCTGATGCGTGTGCCATTGAAATTGCATCAAGCGTTTCGGATAATGTACCAATTTGGTTTACTTTTACAAGAATGGAGTTTCCAACACCGCGTTTTATACCATCTGCAAGGCGTCTTGTGTTTGTTACAAAAAGATCATCACCGACAAGTTGGCAATGGTTGCCTATTTTTTGTGTAAGCATTTCCCAGCCTTGCCAGTCTTGTTCGGCCATACCGTCTTCTATTGAAATTATAGGATATTTTTTTACCCAGTTTGCCAAAAACTCTGTCATTTCTTGATTATCTAATAACTTACCTTCTCCTTGCAAGTTATATTTTCCATTTTCATAAAATTCAGAAGAAGCAACATCCAAACAAATTTTTATTTGATTTGTGTCATAGCCGGCTTTGTCAATAGCTTCTAAAATTACTTCAATACCTTCTTCGTTAGATGCAAGATTTGGAGCAAATCCACCTTCGTCTCCAACTGAGGTTGCCATATTTTTATCTTTTAAAACACCCTTTAAAGTATGAAACACATTACAACCCATCTCTATTGCGTGAGAAAAACTTTCCGCTCCGACAGGTGCAATCATAAATTCTTGAAAATCTATATTGTTATCGGCATGTGCACCGCCATTTATGATATTCATCATTGGAACAGGCAAAGTAAGAGCATTAATACCGCCCAAATATCTGTAAAGCGCCATGCCATAAGCTTTTGATGCAGCTTTTGCAACAGCTAAAGATACACCCAAAATCGCATTTGCACCAAGACGGGATTTGTTTTCAGTTCCGTCCATGTCAATCATAAATGTATCAATTTCTTTTTGGTGAGATGCTTTTTCGCCGATAAGCTCAGGGGCAATTATATTGTTAACGTTATCAACGGCTTTTTGAACACTTTTACCCATATATTTTGATTTGTCGCCATCTCTAAGTTCCAATGCTTCAAAAATCCCGGTTGATGCACCTGATGGAACTGCAGCGCGACCTCTTACACCATTTGTAAGTTTTACATCTACCTCAACCGTCGGATTTCCTCGAGAATCCAGAATTTGCCTTGCATAAATATCTTCAATAAACGTTGACATATATACCCCCTTGTTACAAATCACATCCTTTATTTTTGCATAAATTCCTTTACTTTGCAACTGATATGCAGGATAAATTTTAAAAATATGCTTGAAATTAAAAATTTTTATGTGATAATTAACTTATCATGGCTAGGTAGCTCAGCTGGTGAGAGCGCACGGCTCATACCCGTGAGGTCGAGAGTTCGAATCTCTCCCTAGCTATTTTTTTTACGCATTTTTGATAAAGCCAATGTCTATATTGGTTATCGAAACAAGCTGTTATTTAGAGAAGTTTAAAGTATTAGATTTTTATTTTTTTGTTAATTATTGCTTTAAGTAAAGCTGTTGAACTCTGTGTGGTAAGTGTTTTGCCCATAGTTTCCATCTCTTTAATCCAAGTTTGAATATTTTCAAGAGGAACTTTCCACCAACCGCGGGTTATACCGCCATCTGTTAAAGGTTTTGTCACTGGTCTTAGGTTACCTACTTCGGCTATAAAAAAGTGTGTTGCTTCATCAGTTAAGCCGGGGCTGCTCATAATTGGTTTTATTGTTCCTGTGCTTTTAACAACTTCACCAAGACTTTCGAAATTTTTTGCAATCATTCCGGTTTCTTCTGAAAATTCTCGTTTTGCACAATCTAATGCACTTTCTTTACTGAATTTTGCTTCATCACCTATTATGCCGGCAGGAAATGCTAAAACTCTTGATTTGCTTCCGTTTCTTAAAAGATCAATAGGTCTTGCTTCCTCTTGTATAATCATATATTGTTTACCGTTTTTATCTGTATATACCGGAAGAACCATAGCAACATCACCTACAGAATCAGCAGTCCCTCTTGTTGCCATCGTCCAAGCACCTTTTGGATTGCCGTTTGAATCGTATGCTGTCATTCCCATTCTTTTTATAAATCTATCAAATGTTGATTTTTCGTCAGTTACTTTCCAAGTTGGAATTTCTTCTGCCATAGATGATGTAAATACACTGCCTGCAGGTCCTTTTGTAATGCTTGGAGCACTACCAAGTTTTGTTTGACTTGGATGTGGTGATTTGAATAATTTTTCATACATCAATTGTTTTTGTTGTCTTTGTAATTTGTATTCAGTTCTTATCATATTTATCTTTCCTTTATATTAGTGAATCTTCAATACTTTTTTTATTAATATGCAATTTCTTAATTATACTTGCTACCAGAGGATCTGAATAACTCTCTCTGGGTTTGGTTTTATTTTTCTTTATAAAATCTTTTATTACCATATTTATATATTGTTCGGTAATTTTTAGTTTTTGTCCTATTAAATCAAAAGGTATGCCTGAGTTAAACATATATATTATTGCGGAATTTCTTGTTTCTTTTAAAATTTCTTTGCTTGATTTTAATTTATAGCCTTTTATTAATCTTTGAATACTATTAATTGATATGTTGTATATTTCGCTTATTTCTTGATAAGTGCGCCCATCATAGAGCAATCTTTCTAAATCTTTTTTAGAAATTCTTTTATTATAATTTATTCCGAAATATGTATTGTTATTTATTCCGATTTGCATATTACTCCGTTTAGTTTTATGAAATTACTTCTTAATAATTTAAGTTTGTCTGCCAATAATTTATTTACGAATTTTAGTCTATTCTGATAATCATAACTATTTATAGCATCATTTGTACCTATAATACTGAATAAATTTTTAAATCGATGTTTACTCATAAATTCTAATGTATCTTGATAAGCATTTATTTCGGTTTTGTATGTATTTCTTATTTCTTGGAGGCAATCTATTACTGATTCGTCCGAAAGCTCTGATAGATATTTCATACCATTTTCCTTCCAAAGATTAAAAATACTACTCCCATTTATAAACGCTTCTCTGGCATTGTTGTATGCAGTTATTTGTTTTGTATTGTTGATTAATTTTGAAGCTTTTAAATCTACTGTTTTTGGATTGCATATATGATCAAAAAGATGTCTTGCTTCGTGTAGCGCACTGTATTTGTTTTTTATAATTTTATTATTTTTACTTAAATTCAAATGAATATTATATCCTTTAATATCTATTTGCGTTATATCGATATGTTTATCACCCTCTTGTAACAGTTTTGAGCTAATATCGAAATCTTGTTCAATTGCTCCGCCAAGATATTCAAATAAATTTATCCATCTCTTTTTTAATGGTTTGATATTAATTTGAATTTTGTATGGTGCAACTATGTTATTTATTAAATTTAAAAAATCATCAGTTTTACATTGTTTTGTCGAAGATATAATTTCTAATCCTTTTTGTAGTTGGTTAGAAAATGATTTTGCCAATCTATATCTTTCGGCTTCTGTACCTTGTATGGCTTTGAGCGGAAGTTTGCTATCCGGTGATATAGTTGATTTAATTATGGTTATAAGCCTAGTTTGAGATGATATTTTTAAAGTCATATTCCTATAAAAACAGTAAAAATTTTTTTTGCTATGGTTGACATGTCAATTGATTGGATATAAACTCGAGTTGAGGTTAGTATGTTAAAAATTAAATCAGAGCATTATATAGATACCATAATTTATTCAATAGATCGAATAATAAAAAGTGTGAAAAGTGAATTAAAACACAAATTAGAGTCTCTGAATACCGGATTGACAGCTGAGCAATTTGTTGTTTTGGATACGATATACAGCATTAAAAATATTTATCAACAGCAGTTATCTGATATTCTTATGAAAGATAAATCAAATACAACTAGGATACTTAAAATATTGGAACAAAAAGGGCTTATTATAAGGGAATATGGTAAAGTAAATAACAGATTGGTATATTTTTTAAAAGTTACTGATGACGGTAAAAAAATTGTCGATGATAATATTCCAAAAATGAAACAATTTATAACTGAAATATTTAAAAATATTGATAATAGTGAGGTTGATATACTGCATATATTAAGTACAAAATTTCAAGCTGATTTGCTTAATATAAATCCTGCTGATAAATATTAAGAAACATTAAAAAATAAATATGTATATGTTAAAAGTAGAATTTTTTCTGTTATTATGGTTGTAAAATACAACGGTGTTTATTTAAGAATTGGGGGATATATGAAAAAATTTCTTAGTGCGATATTGTCCGTATTGCTAATGTTTATGTATGGTAATGTATCTATGGCGATTACTGAAATGCCCGGTCAAAAGCCGATACCTATCCCGGCAAATGCAAAACCAATTGATTTAGCATTTGTTTTTGACGGGCCTTCGGATAAAAATGCAGAAGTTTTGCAAATTTTCCAAAAAACAATAACACGCTCATTGCTTCCTGATTATAAAGCAAATTTTCCTAAAGATTTAATATTTACCGGAGATTGGACTAATAAAGGTGCAATTGCAGCTTCGGATAAAGCTCTTGCTTCTCGTGCGAGGATGGTTATTTCGCTTGGTTATATGTCAAGTGAATATTATTCAGGAAAAAATAATAAAAATAAATATGTCGTTACAATTGACCAATATGGCTTGAGAGATTTTGGTGATAAATTTTTCAATCCTATACAGCAAATGGCAAACGATTTTGTAACTTTTCAAAAATTAGTTCCAAATATTAAAAAATCTGCCATTTTGGTTAATGAAAATTATTATAAAGCAAGTCCAAATTTGAATAATACTGTTGCAAAAAAACTAAAAGAAAAAAATTGTGATTTGCAATATGCAATAATCCCTGTAAATACGGATGTTTCTGGTTCTTTATCAAAGATCCCATCGGATGTTGACTCGGTTTTTGTTACTCCCTTATACAATTTGTCTTCTGCACAAAGAAGAGATTTATATAAGTATATAAATAATAAAAAATTACCGTCATTTTCATCTGTTGGCAGAGAAGATGTAGATTTAGGTGCATTGTTGGGTACTTCAACTATGGATGTTGATAAAAAACTTGCAGAAGCTACTTCGTTTAATATACATGGTGTATTACATGGAAAAGCTGTTAAAAATGAAAAGATACCATTTTATGATGATAAGATAATTTTTTATAATTCTGACACTGGAGAAGCGCTTGGTTATACAGCTCCTTTAAGATTGTTGAATAATTCCGTTACAATTACACATAAACAATTGCCGACTTATGATTTAGCAGCGTTGTTAAATGCTCTTGATGAAAATAACCTTGATATAGCAAGAAAAAGATTTTTAATTAGTGCTGCAAGAAGGTCTGTAGCTAGTGCTTATTTGAGGTATTTGCCGACACTAAGAATTGATTTAGGTTATCAAACCTACAATAGTGATTATGCTGAATCTTATGCTGATATCCCAACGCGTGCAGGTGTTTTAACACTTGCAATGGATCAGGTTTTGTATTCACCTGATTTGGTTACTAATATTATTGTGAAGCATAAAAAATTAAAATTTAACAAAGCAGAAGAGGCTTTAACAAAAGCTAATACAGAATATCAAACTGCTAATTTATACATAGATACACTGATGCTTGAAAATATGATTAAAGTTCAAGAAGAAAATGTTCAAGAAATGAGAGAAAATCTTGCAATTGCAAGAGTAAGAGAAAAAACCGGCAAATGCGGTTATGAAGAAGTTTTGAGATGGGCAGGAGCAGTTAGTGAGGCTGAAAAAAGATTACTCTCAATGCAAGCTGATTATAAAAATATAAAAGTTCATATAAACAAATTATTAAATAAAGATCAAAAATCAGATTTTGTATTTAAACCTTTGACAGCAAATGATCCTGCATTTTTTACTACAGATTTGCATATTATAGATCACGTCAGAAATCCGCAAAAACTTGGTAAATTTACAGACATGCTGGTAAGTGAGGTAATATATTTATCGCCCGAAACAACAAAATTAAAAGCTGCGATTGCAATGAAAAAAGCAGAAATGTCAAATTATGCTCAAAAGTTTATTATGCCAAATGCAAAAATGTCTTTAGAATACTCTACACAATTTGACAGACATATACCTTATGAGACAGCAGGTCATAACCAAATGAAACTTGTTGCGGGTAGTGCTGCAAAAGTGGGACTTATTCCTCCCGCTATGGCTTTAAATTCTCCATATTTAGGTTTGGATAAAAATTCATTCCGTTTCTTTGTTGGTGCTCAGTGGAGACCTATTGAAGGTGGTCACAAAATTGCAGAAATCGCAAGATGTAAATCTGAATTGAACGAATTAAATGCATATTTGGAAGAAGTTAATACCGAGATAGAAATGAAAGTTCGTTCAGTTGTAAACAGAGCTATTTCAAAATATTTTATAATTGAAAAATCTTATAAATCTATGTTTGCAGAAGCTGAAAACTATCAAATGGTAAAGGCAAAATATTTGATGGGAGAAGTTCCTATCAATCAGCTTGTAGATGCTCAGCATATGTATTTTTCAGCAAAAACAGAAGCGTTGAATTCTCAGTATGAATTTTTTAAAGAATTGATATGGGTTCAAAGAGGCCTTTTATCTGTTGATTGGTCAAAAGCAAGTGATAATGCAAAAAAATGGATAAAGGGTATTCCTGAAATTTTACCGGCTGAACCAGATTTTACATTATAAAAAATGGCGGGTATCCGCCATTTTATTTTTATGTTATTGTAAACTTATGAAAAATCCGGTTTTTGAAGAGATATTTAAAATACGTTATTCTGAAATGGATTGCGGGCAAGTTTTGAAACCCTCAGTGTTACTCCAATTTTTTCAGGATTTAGCTAGTGATAATGCGGAATCGTTGGATTTTGGTTATTCTTATATAATAAGAAATAATTTGGCATGGTTTTTGTTGAAATATCGTATTGAATTTGATGATTATCCTGAAGGGATTTATGATATTACAATTCAAACTAACCCAAGAGGTTATAACAAATTATTTGCCTTACGTGATTTTGCGATATTACATAATAATAAAATTATTGGTAAAGCTGCAAGTACTTGGGGTTTGATTGATATAAATTTAAAAACAATGGCAAACGTATCAGAGGCTTTGAAATCCAATCCGTATATAAAATCTTTTGAAAAACGTGAAGATGATTTAGTGTACGGGAAAATAAGACCTCTTGAAAAAATTGATATTGAAAAAACTTTTGAAATTAGATTTGATGATTTGGATGTTAATCAACACGTTAACAATTCAAATTATATCGTGTGGGCATTTGAAACGTTAAATTTTGATTTTAGAAAATCATATAAGCTTAAAAATATAGATATGGTTTTTAAAAAAGAAATAACTTATGGTGCAAAAGTCATTGCACAAACAGAAATTTCAGAAAATATAACAAATCATGTATTAAGAAATTCCGAAACGGGTGAAGATCTCTGTTTGATAAAAGCTGAATGGGTTAAAAGGGCTAAATCCCTATAAGTTCTAAAACCTCTCTGCGTTTTACTTTTCTTGTTGTTGTTTTTGGAAGTTCCTGTTTTGAAATTATGATGTTTGTCGGGCGTTTATATTGAGCTAAACGATCAGACAATGATTTTACATCAAGTTTTATCATTCTTTCAATATCTTCTTCTGAGTAACTGTTATAAAGTTCTGGTTTTGGAACAATTACGGCAGTAACTTCTTCAGTGCCATCTTTAGAACCAAATGTTCTTGAAAGTCCTAAAACACAAACTTCTGAAACGTAATGACTTTTTTCAATTACTGCTTCAACTTCTTCTGGGAATACTTTTTTACCGCCGGATAAAACTATCATATTTTTAATACGACCTGTGATATGTATGTGATTTCCATGAACGAATTGTGCAATATCACCTGTATGCAGCCAACCTTCTGAATCTATAACTTCTGCAGTCATTTCAGGTTGATTATGATAACCTTTCATAACAGATGGACCTCTTAATAACAATTCACCGGATGACGGATCAATTTTGGCTTCAAAATTTCTCAAAGGATGACCGACTGATGCTAAATCATAGCGTTTGTCAGTATTTACTGATACAACCGGACTTGTTTCTGATAAACCATATCCTTGATAAACTTTTATTCCAATTCTTTCAAAGAATTTTCCGACATCCAAATCCAGTGGTGCGCCGCCTGAAATACAACCGAAGAAATGACCACCCATATTGTCATGTATCTTTTTGAACATCAATTTTTTTATTTTGTAAGATGGTATAAATTTTGCCAAATGATACAAAAATTTAAAACCAAGCTGTACTGCGAGCGGGGATGCTTTAATTTCTTTTTCTATTCCTGCTTTTAAAAGTTTTAAAAATGCAGGCACAGCAATCATAAATTGTATATGTTTTTCTTTCATGATGTCAGAAATATCTTTTGGTTTATAGCTTGTTGTATAGTATATTGTGTGTCCAAAATTTAAAAATACTGAAAATCCAACCGTCATTTCAAATAAATGATTCATAGGTAAAATTGAAAGCATGGTTGTTTTTTCGCCATTAGGAAGAATTTCATTAATAGGATCTGTTAAACATTCCAATTGAGCATTGATATTTTTAAAAGATATTTCTACACCTTTAGGGGCCCCTGTTGTGCCTGATGTATATATTATAAATGCTGTCGATTTTGAACTTCTTTGACGCCATTTTGCATTATATTCTTCTGGAATTGAATAAATATCTATTATATCTTTATTTTGTGCATGTTCATCTATAAGTATAATTGTTTTGATTTCAGGAATAGATTTTTGAAGCGCAAGAGCTGTATTTAAATAATGCTGAGAAACCAGCATTACTGTCGGTAAGCAGTCGGATAAAATAGATTGCAATTCGTATTCTGACAGTTTAATATCTAAAGGAACAGTTATGCCCCCTGCAAGTACTGAAGCAAAAACGCATGCACCGTATTCGGGTTTAGATTCTGATAGAATAGCAATGCATTCTCCTTTTTTTACTTCTACTGTTTCAATCAAATATTTTGCGATCTTCCTTGAAAGTAATCCTATACCTTGATAAGTAAACTCTCTCCAACCGTATTTTCCTCTAATTCCTA
>Ga0256405_10010460_pt1 | contig 12256 bp, 9 predicted proteins | sample RumenRJG_02DNA_FD_189096 | JGI IMG/M metagenome (GOLD analysis project Ga0256405, IMG submission 189096) | Bovine rumen microbial communities from Lethbridge, Alberta, Canada - RJG_02 | ecosystem: Host-associated > Mammals > Digestive system > Stomach > Rumen | place: Canada: Alberta | collected...
CCATAAAAGTGAGCAACTTGTGTTCAATAGGTTTCGCGGTGGGGAGAAAAGCCCTTGGGAAAGAGGGGTATTTTATTTTTGAGTTAAACAACGGCAACTTGATAGAACAGGTAGGAAAAACTATCGGAGCAGGAAGGGTCGTTGCATTTAGCGTGGAGCGTGGAGTTTGTTTTTAATCTTCGTCTGACAAAACGACGTCGAATATGGTCGCCATAACTTTGCCGATAATCCTATTTTCAAAACCGCGCTGATAGAGGAAGGCGGCGACCTTTTGGTAGCCGGATTTGTCGGCGATTTTCTTTTGCTTTATATATTTGGTCGCCATATCCCCGGCAAGCTCAATTTCAAATTCGTCGGAGATTTCGTCGGCAATCATATTGGCGACAAGTCGTCTGTCAACTCCCTTTTCCGTCGTGAGTTTAAACTCAATCTTCTTTGCGCCGTACTTCGTTTTGGCAAAAAGCAGATATGAGCGGACGTACTCTTCGTCGTTGATATATCTATACTTCTTCGCCTTGTCCAAGGCAAAATCGACCTCGCCTTTATGGAAGCCTTTTTCATAGAGTTTTTCTTTGCACTCGTGCTCGCTTCTCGGTGCAATAGCAAGATATTTTACGAGCGCGTTATAGGCGTCACTCGCTCTTTTTTCATCAAGTTCAAACTCTGTCATAATCAAAAATAGTCAAAATCAAGCGTTTGCATCTCAAAAACGGCAACTTTAAGTGCCGTTTTCGCATTTTAACCTTTGGTTGCTTCAAAAGTGATTTCGTTGTCGACTACGACGTGTGCCTTGCCGGAAGTGAGTTCTTTTAAGTCTGCCACGAACTTTTCAACGTCAAAGGTAGGCACAAAGACTTCCCCGTTTACGCTGTCCTCAAACAGAAACGGGAGCGGTTTGCAATCAGCCTTAAAAAGATATTTTTCTATACTTGGGAAACTCTGATAGTCGCAAGAGATCGTCACCTTTTTGCACTCCTTTTTGACGAGGATTTTTGCGACTTTCAAGACGTCGGACGCGGCGGAAGAATATGCTCCGACGAGCCCGCCTGCGCCGAGTTTTATCCCGCCGAAATATCTCGTGACGACCACTGCGGTCTTTACGAGTCCTTGCTTTCTTATTACGTCAAGTATAGGTTGTCCGGCGGTGCCTCCCGGCTCTCCGTCGTCCGAAAACCTTGCGACGTTGCCGAGTTCGTCGGCGACGTAGGCGTAGCAGTTGTGGGTGGCGTCGGAATATCTTTTTTTGACGTTCTTAACGAAAGCGTCCGCTTCTTCCTGTCCGACTTCACCCTTTACGGTCGCGATAAAACGAGAGTGCTTTATCTCGTTTTCAATCGTATATTCGCCGTCAACTACGCGTATCGTCCTCACTCTACGCTCACCTTATAGAAGTTCTTTTTGCCCTTTTGAAGCACGAACCCGTTTGCAAGTTGGCTGTCCGTCACTCTTGCCGCAATATCCGTCACTTTGACGTTGTCGACGCTGATGCCACCGCCTTGAATAAGACGTTTTGCCTCGCCTTTCGACGGGACTTTTGCAACGGCGACGAGGATGTCGGCGACGCTCGTCATTCCGCTCGGTATAGTTGCGGAAGGCATATTTTCGCTGTCTCCCGAGAAAGCCGCGTGCGCCTTTTGAAGCGCGCTGTCCGCCTCTTCCTTGCCGTGCACCATAAGCGTGAGTTCATAAGCCAAACGCTCTTTTGCCTTGTTCATGCGCTCGTCGTTATACTGCGTGAGTTCTTTGATTTCGTCAAGCGGCAAGAACGTGAGGTATCTAAACACCTTTTCGACGTCCGCGTCAGCGATATTTCTCCAATATTGGAAGAAGTCGTACGGTGCGGTCTTGTCTCTGTCAAGCCACACGGCGCCTTTTGCAGTCTTGCCCATCTTGATGCCCTCGCTCGTCGTGAGCAAGCCAAACGTAATGGCAAAGGCGTCCTTCTGCTCCTTTCTGCGAATGAGATCCGCGCCGGCGAGCATATTTGACCACTGATCGTCTCCACCGCACTCAAGCACGCAGCCGTACTTGCGATTTAAGACGAGGAAGTCGTATGACTGCATAAGCATATAGTTGAATTCGAGGAAGGTAAGCCCCTTTTCAAGTCTTTGCTTGTAGCACTCCGCCGTGAGCATACGGTTGACGGAAAAATGCGCGCCGACTTCGCGAAGGAAGTCGATGTAGTTGAGACCCAAGAGCCAATCCGCATTGTTGACGAGAATTGCCGCGTTGTCGCCATCAAAGCGGATGAAACGCGCCATCTGTTTTTTGAAGCACTCGACGTTGTGCGCAATCGTCTCTTTGGTCATCATAGAGCGCATATCCGTTCTGCCGGACGGATCGCCGACCATTGCCGTACCCCCGCCGATAAGAATGATAGGTCTATGCCCCGCGTCTTGAAGACGCTTTGCGACTATCATTTGCATGAAGTGCCCGACGTGAAGACTGTCCGCCGTCGGATCGAAACCGATGTAGAAGGATTGAGAACCGCTGTCCAAAAGTTTTTTGAGGTCTTCCTCAAAGACAACTTGTTTGACAAGTCCGCGCTCTCTAAGTTCATCAATAATGTTCATATATTATACCTCTATACATATATTCTTTTAAGATTATAACACAACAAACGCAGTATGTCATTCCTTTTTTCATCAATCTTCTCTCAAACAAAAAACGCACTCTTGCGAGTGCGTTTTTATTTTTTTGTTTGGATTAGAACTTGCGGTTTGCAAATGCTCTGAGTCCAAGATATTCTGCTTCGTCGCCAAGCTCTTCTTCGATGCGGAGGAGTTGGTTGTACTTTGCCATACGGTCTGTACGAGAAGCGGAACCTGTCTTGATTTGACCTGCGTTGACTGCAACTGCGAGGTCCGCGATTGTGACGTCTTCGGTTTCACCGGATCTGTGGGAGACCATGCAGGTGTATCCGTTGGTTTGTGCAAGGCGGATTGCGTCGAGAGTCTCCGTGAGTGTGCCGATTTGGTTGACTTTGATGAGAACGGAGTTTGCCGTGTCGTTGACGATGCCTTTCTTGACGAATTCCGGATTGGTGACGAAGAGGTCGTCGCCGACGAGTTGGATCTTCTTGCCGAGGCGACGTGTGAGTTCCGCCCAGCCTTCCCAGTCGGATTCCGCAAGACCGTCTTCGATTGTGATGATTGCAGGATAATCGCTGACGAGTTTTTCAAGGAACTGAATCATCTCTTCCGTCGTCTTCTTGCCTTCGCCGGACTTCTTGAGGTTGTAAACGCCATTTCCTTCATAGAACTCTGAAGACGCAACGTCCATGCCGAGGAAGATTTGCTTGCCGAGAACGTAGCCTGCGTTCTTGACTGCTTCTGCGATGAGTGCGAGCGGCTCTTCGTTGCCTTCTCTGCAAGATGGAGCAAAACCGCCTTCGTCGCCGACGCCCGTCTCGTAGCCTTTTGCCTTGACGACTTTCTTCAAAGCGTGGAAGCATTCGACGCCCGCTCTCAAAGCCTCACGGAAGGTATCGAAGCCCGCAGGAATGATGAAGAACTCTTGGAAGTCAACCGTTGACTCTGCGTGTGCGCCGCCGTTGATGACGTTCATGCAAGGAGTCGGGATAACCTTTGCGTTCGTGCCGCCGATATAGCGGTAAAGCGGGAGTCCCAAAGAGGTTGCCGCCGCGTGTGCGACTGCCAAGGATACGCCGAGGATTGCGTTGGCGCCCAAGTTCTTTTTGAATGGAGTGCCGTCGAGTTTGAGCATCGTGTTGTCAACGAGGACTTGATTTTCAGCGTCAAGACCGATGACTGCAGGTGCGAGGACTTTGTTGACGTTGTCAACCGCTTTCAAAGTGCCTTTGCCGAGGTAGCGTTTTTTGTCGCCGTCTCTGAGTTCGAGCGCTTCGCTCTCGCCTGTGGATGCGCCGGATGGAACGATTGCGCGTCCCTTCACGCCGTTTCCGAGTAAAACTTCGACTTCAACCGTCGGATTGCCGCGGCTGTCCAAAACTTCTCTGCCATGAACATTTACGATTTTTGCCATAATAAATCTCCTTTTGGTTTGTGCAAAATTAATCTTCAAGTGAATACTTCACTTGTGTTTCCAATGTCATATTATATCACAACGCGCGCTCTATTTCAAGCGAAAACGCTAAATATCGCGTTGAATTGCCTATTTATTTTGATGAACCGTCTTTCTTCTGAAAACCTACCTATTCAGTCATATAGGCTTAAGAATATTGCGACCTCAATTCATACAAATCAGTTTCAATATTGCCGTTTGTACAATACACCGTCATACGCTTTCCTGTATACGCGTTATAAAAATGCACAACGTCCACATTGCGAACAAAGGACAGAATCGTTCCTTGATAATATATCCCGGACAACTCTTTGCAATATCCAAAAGCAAATAAGCCAATATAATTGACGCTCGTTGGAATAACGACGGAAGTTATATCACAATTCTTAAACGCATACGCGCCAATTCTAGGCACGTCATTTGGAATAACCAAATCTTTTTCACTGCCGATATAACCGACTATTTCCCTTGTGTTGTCATATTCATAAATCAAAAATCCGTCTTCTTCTATTGAAATTTTTGACTCCTCGAGATTTTGACAAGAATACCCTGCGCCTATCGGAACGCTTGCTTCCGACATATTGCATGTTTCTATAAGCCGATTGCAATAATACTTTGCCATGAGGCTCACTTTTTTGACGCTTGACGGAATGCAAAGAGATATGAGATCGCAATCGTAGAACGCATAACCGCCTATTATTGTAGTTCCGTCCGGCACAAACACTCTCCAATCGTTTCCAAAATATGCGACCAAAATCTTGTCGTCTTCTTCGTTTAAGAAAACGAATCCGTCATCATCAAATTCAAGATGAGATTCTCCTTCCGAATATATCCGTAGGCTATATTCCATAAATATACTCTTTGCGTCAATATCGATCTCTTGATCGGATTTGTTGCATAACTCCGTAAGTCTAATACAATTTGAAATGGCATATATATCAATATATTGCAGAGTGCTTGGCAAAGACAACGAAACAAGGTCTTTGCACTCTGTTATTGAGAACATTTCAAGATGCTCTACTCCTTCGGGAATCACTAGCGTCTTCAAGCCGGAGCACCTACTAAACGCATAACTCGCTATCGTTTTGACAGAACCGTCATCGGGAATGACGCTGTTTTTGCAACCGACAATCAACGTTTGAGTTTGAGTACAAATCAAACAATTGCCGCTAACATGGTAAAATTCATTTTCCGGAGCTACCGTTATGGATTCAAGCAAATCGCAAGATGAAAACGCGGATTTACCTATTGAAGCAACGGTTTTTGGAATCGAGATCGTCTTTAGATTTTGACACTCTCCAAACGCCTGCGATTCTATCGTTTTGACTCCTTCGGGGATTGCTATTTCGTTTATCTTTGTGCGGAAAAAAGTCATAGACTCGATCGACTCGAGATTTTTCGGAAGACGCACGTTTTTTAATGCGCCGCATTCACTAAACGCTTCAATGCCGATATCCGTAACACTGTCCGGAAGAATGACAGTGTCAAGTTGATTGCAACTGTCAAAAGCTCCTGCGCCTATTGTGGTCACCGTGTCGGGAATGTTTATAGACGTCAAATTGCTACAATGATAAAATGCGAAACCACTTATGTTTTCCAACCCGATAGGCAATGTAATTGAAACAAGGTTTTTACATTCGGAAAATGCGAACATTCCAACTGCTTTAAGCCCGTTTGGCAAAACTATGCTCTTCAACCCTGTGCAGTTGCGGAACATGTTGTATGAAAGCTCAACGATACCCTCCGGAAGAGAAACAGTTTCAAGTTTTTGACAAAATTCAAACGCGCTTTGACCTATTTCAGTCTTATTGCTCAATATTGACAAAGAAACGATCGCCGATCTTCCAAATGCGCCGTTCCCAAGCGTTTGAACGCTAAGAGGGACCACAAGGGACGTCAAATAATAACAACTATTAAACGCCTCGTCGCCAATTGAGACAATATTTTCAGGCAAGTTCAATTCTTCGATCAAGCAACCGTAAAAAGCGCGAGTCGGAATTGACGTGAGACCGCGTCCCAATGTCAAAGATCTGATTTTGCTTGACTCAAAAGACTTATCTCCTATGCTTGTCACGCTATCCGGAATTGAAACGCTCTCTATTCCGCAAGAGTAAAACGCCTCGTCGCCAATACTTACGATGCCATCTTGAATCTCAATTTGCGTAAGTGCCTTACAATTTGAAAAAGTCTTGTCCTCAATTGAAGTTAAGCCATTTGGCAAATTTATTTCCGCTAAAGACTTGCAACCACTAAAAGCCGCATCCCCTATACGCTCGATACTGCTTGGAAGATGAATACTTTTAAGTTTTCCACAATCGGCAAATAGGCTTTCTGGGATTTCTTTGATATTGCTTTTTATGATGACTTTCCCAAGCAAATTACAACTTTCAAACGCATGCGCACCGAGATGCGAGACATTCTCGGTGATAAGCGTATAATAATGATCGTCAATAAGGTAATTGACAAAGGCGTTACGGTCGATTTTGCTTGTATCTTCAAACGGCAACATATACGCTAAATCGCTACTTGCAAACGCATAGTCGCCGATTGATTCAATTCCATAAGGAATAGCCACATACGTTCCAAAGCGCGTGTCATAAAACGCCCTATCCTCGATCTTTATCAAGCTGTTCGGCAATACTAGTGGGGATCCACTCAAATCCCCCGGTCGACAATATGCAAATGCGCCCTCTCCAATCGTAGTCACACTACCATCATTTGGAATAACGCTGTTTTTACAACCCAAAACGAGCCGCTTAGTTTCCGTTTCTATAACACAATTGCCATCACTGTGAAAAGTTTTATTTCTCACGTCAACGACAAGTTCGTTGATGCTCGTCTTCGAATTGATAGCGTTTGGATGTATATAATTGATATTTGCCGATATTACTATTGACTTGATATTACTATAATTGACTATAAAATTTTCATCAATGCGGGTGACCGGTCTCCCATTGTAAACGGCAGGAATGACAACCCTACTATCCTGCACCGATCCGAGTCCAGACACACCATAAGTTGCATATCTATATGAAAAAACAAGCCCATCCGTTGCAGGCTCGATTGTATCTACAACAAAATCAGACTCCGAAGAATCAGGTGCCGTGTCACTTTTATCGTTTGCACCTGATTGATTTGTTTTGCTGCACGCAACAAAACAAACAGCCCCTAGCAATACTATAAGTATTGAAATTATAAATAAGACTGCAATTTTGATTAACTTATTCTTATAATCCATTTACTCACCTTTTCGATATAAATACATTCAAATCATCTATTTCATTGCAAATTGATATATAGCTATGGTTGACAAAAGCCATCTCAGATGGCTTTTGTACTTAATATGATTTATTGTTCACGGATGATATCGGTTTGAGCGAAAGACTTGATCTGTTTCTTCAAGTTCTCCGCTTCGTCGAACGTCGCGACAGGATCCGCTCTATGAGTGTAAGACTTACGCCTGATCACGCAGCAGAACTTTCCGTCCACTTGCTCGGTCGTGTAATCGCCGACGAGTACGTGAGTCTTAAATCTCGTGATCGCGCGTTTGCAATACTCAAGCGAGGAGTAGTTGCCGCTGGTGTAAAGCACCTTGTTGCCGCTGTCGTAGAGCGTGTAGTAGAACTCGTCGCCCGTATGTTCGATGACGTACTTGCCGTAAATGACGGACTCGTCGAAACCTGCGACAGCCTTTGGCGCTTGACGCTCGTGCTTTGGAGTCTTGAGGGTCGCAAACGGAGGCGCGACCTTCTTGATAACGACTTTTTTGTCGCCCTTTGCGTTTTGCTCTTCGAGTTCTTTACGCTTGGCTTCGAGTTTCTTTGCGAGTGCGGGAGTCGGCTCGCCTTCGTAGTAGCAAGCGTCTTCAGGATCGTAGTAGTAGCCTTCGTAGTCGCCTTCATACTTCGACCAATCGTCAGGTTTCTTTCTGACGACTTTCTTTGCGGCAGGCTTTGAAATGCCTTGTTTCTTCTTGCCTGCGTCTTCAGCCTTTGGTGCGTCCTCTTCGGAGATAGGCTCTTCAGCCTTCGGCTCTTCTTTCGGCTCAGGCGGTGTCGTGCTCGCACCCGTTGGTTCGGTGACAGGGGCTTCTTCGACCTTTGGAGGCTCTTCCTCTTTGACAGGCTCAGGGACCGGCTCCAGTTGAGGCTCGGGTTCCGGCTCGGGCTCGGGCTCGGGTTCAGGTTGAGGCTCCGGTTCGGGCTCGGGTTGAGGTTCAGGTTGAGGCTCTTCTTGAGGCTTTGGCTCTTCAACCGCTTGAGGCTCTTCTTGAGGTGCCGGTTCTTCTTGAGGTGTAGGTTCTTCTTGAGGCGTCGGCTCTTCCGTAAGATCCGTCTCTTCGGCAACAGGTTGCTCTTGAGGCTTTGGCTCTTCCTCTTGTTTTACAAAGCCGGACTGTTCGCTTGGAGCGATACGACCTTTTTTGGTGGAATCGATCTCTCCGCGAAGACGGGCAAGACGGAGGTTCAAACGCATTTCTTCAGCGTTCAGACCGTATTGCTTGTAGAAGACGTCTTCTTCTTTTGCCTCTTGAGCGTCGTGCTTTTCTTTGATTGCTCTGACGATAATCACGGCAAACACGGCAACAAGAAGTCCGGCAAGCACCGCGATGATGACGATCATTGCAAGCGCAGCGGCGCCGTGAAGAGATGCAATATGCAAGTTGTCAAGAAATTCCATAACGTTTCTCCCTATTGTACGCAAGCACGTACATACTTAAACATAATAAGTGTATCATATAAAATCTCGTAAATCAAGAGTAAAGTTTATTTTTTTCAAAAATAAGGTAGATTTGCCCTTTTTCAAGGGCTATTCAACAAGTTTACGGCCGTCATTGTCGCTTGAGCGTATATATCGGCGTCTGCGTTTGACGCATTTGCGAGCGATACGACTGCCGTGATGACGAGAGAAAACGTGCAAGCGATAATCGCCACGAAGAGTTTTTCACCCCGTCGCAAGAATATGAATCTTGACATAAGCAGGAGCAAAAACAAGAACAAAATTATGCCGACGACGCTTATCGTCACGGGTATCGTCGCAAAACTCAAAGTTCCTATCGCCGTCACGTACAGACGGAAAGGATAGAGCAAATATTTGAACAATATGAGGTTGCCGCTCCACCCTACAATCAGCGAAAACACGGTGTTTATCAGCAAAATTGCATAGATAAACATCAAATACGGCAAAACTATGACGTTGGAGAGCAAGAACAGCACGGGGATCTTTTCAAAGAAGAAAGCCACGAAAGGATAGGTGCCTAAGTTGGTTGAAAGCGACAGCGACACGCTCCTTGAAAGCCACGTGCCTATATGCCTCTTAGGGCTCGTCTTTTCAATGATTTTCACGCCGACCTTATGGAAGGATTTATAATAACATACGATGCCGAGCACCGCGGAGAAGGACATCAAAAATCCCGCTTCAAAGAGTGCTGTTGGGCGGACCAAAAGTATAATCGCTGCGGCAAGAGACATAGACGAAAGCGCGTCTCCCTTTTTGCCGAACGCCGAAGCAAAGTTCAAAACGGCAGTCATTATGAGCGCGCGCAAGGAAGAAGCGGTAAAACCGCAGAAGAAACAGTACATAAGCGTGAGCAACAACACGGCTATGAGACTGACCTTTGCGTTGACTTTGCACTTCTTCAAAATGAGATAGAGCGCGGATGACAACAAGGATATGTGCAAACCGCTGACCGCAAGCACGTGCGCAAGTCCGCTCGCCGCAATATTCGTGTATAGTCCTTCGTCAATCCCTCGCTTGTCGCCGAGTATGAGCGCCGAGCATATTCCCGCCGTATCGTCGTCAAGCCGAGAATAGAAGTTTTGCCTTATTTTATACGGCACGCGTTCGAGTGGTCGCAATTTGCCGTCTTTCAACTTTTCGACCGTCGAGGCGTATATTCTATACCCTTCCTTTCTTGCTACGTCATACGCGTGGAATGAGTCAAACGCCTTATGTTCGTACGCATTCAAATCACCGTATATGCGTATGATATCTCCCGCAAAGAAGTCCGTCTCGTCCTCGCTTGACAAGGTGACGTAGCCGTCGAGTTTGAGTTTCGTATCTCCCGCATAGACGTCCTCAACGAAAAAACTTATTGCATACTTCCCCTTGTCAGAGTCCCACTCCGTCGTGATTTCGCTCGACACTTTTGCAGTCATATAGCCGGAATACTTGCCGATTTTCGTCTCGTTTTCATAGACGTCGTTTGAGGCGCATATTCCCATAAAACCAACCGCAATCGCGAGGATGATATAAGCAAACTTCCGCGTCTTTTTGACTATGACGAACGCCAAAAACACGCATACGAGCAAAAGGAGCGGAATTAAACGAAAAAGTACGTTCAAACCGAACATACTCTCTCCCAATATTATTCCGCCAATCATCGCGAGCGCAAGAACGCACATCGGGCGGTAATTCAAAATCTTCCTCTTTTGCTCGTTCATCGCTTGATTATTTCATTCCGCTCGTCGCGGTCCCCGTGACGATAATATCCGCACCGAGCCCCAAAATATCTTTTGCAAGAACGTCGCCGATTTGAGCGTCTTTCGGCGCGCAAAGTTTGTCAACCTCGTGAACGACGTCAAATATACGCTCTTTTGGAATCGTCGTTGAAGTCTTGACGGACACGACGCGCCCGCCCTCCTGCTTGACGAGAGCCGTGACCGCACGACGCGGATGCGTAAACTCCTCTTTGCCGTACATCTCACCGCGCTTGCAGGTGTTGCCTTGAACGACGACTTCTCCGCCGACTTCTTCAATATGTAACGGACAGCCCATCGGGCACATAATGCAAATTGTATCTAAAACTTTCATCTTTCCAACCTCACAACGACGTCGCCATTGATTTTTGACTTGTCAATAATGACGCTTCCCATCTCGCCCGGAGCAAGCACCTGGCACTTCTTTGACACGAGGACGTCCGTCCCGCTCTCAACGATGAGACGGCAGTTTTTGAAGACGTCGCCCGTCCTGAAGAAGATTTGCACTTTGCCTTCCCCCTTGTGTATTCTTTGCGGAAGTGAGTATCTAACCCCGTCTTTTGCCGTGACCGTCACCACTTCGCCCTGTTTTTCAGCCTTGCCGAGCGCAAACTTCGCCGCCGCTTCGCCCGCAATCTCCGCCTCTTTTGAAACGTTGTCAACGAGGTCGTGGACGTGAAGCACGTTGCCCGCCGAGAATATTCCCTCGACGTTCGTCATACGGTTTTCGTCAACAACCGCACCGCTCGTGATACGGCTGAGTTCTACGCTCGTGCCGCTTAGAAGGTCGTTTTCGGGGATAAGTCCGACGGACAGAAGAAGCGTGTCCGCCGAGACGTATTCTTCCTTTTCAAGAATAGGCTTTCTGTCTGCGCCGACGGGAGCATAGTATAGGCCCGTCATACGAGGATAGCCCTCAATCCTTGTTATCGTGTGCGAAAACTTGATCGGAATGCCATAGTCGTCAAGGCATTGTACGATGTTGCGCTTAAGTCCGCTTGAATACGGCATAAGTTCAAGCACGAGTTTTACCTTTGCGCCCTCAGTCGTCATACGGCGAGCCATAATGAGCCCTATGTCTCCGCTGCCGAGTATCACGACTTCTTTGCCGACGAGGTAGCCGTCTATATTGCATATCTTCTGCGCCATACCTGCGGTATATATGCCTGCAGGACGAGTGCCCGGAAGCGCGATTGCGCCTGCCGTCCGTTCCCTACAACCCATAGCAATCACTACCGCGCCCGCCTTAATCTCGCAGAGTCCCGCCTTCGGAGACAGCACCGTGAGAGTCTTGTCGTCTTTGAGAGACAGCACCATAGCCTCCAGCATAACGTCAACGTCGCTTGCATCAACGAGTTTTCTGAATCTGTCCGCATACTCGGGCCCCGTCATCTCTTCACCGAAATAGTGGAGTCCAAAACCTTGATGTATGCATTGATTGAGAATCCCGCCGAGACGTACGTCACGCTCGAGTATAAGGCACTTTGCGCCCTGCTTTGACGCGGAAAGCGCCGCCGCCATACCTGCGGGACCTCCGCCTATAATCACTACGTCATAAGTGAGAACGCTCATTTTTCCACCTCACCGACTTTGCATACGGCGATATTCGAGTCTTCGCCGCCGCCTTTCTTCACTTGGTCAAGCGGAATATTCAACTCCCTTGACAAAATCTCCATAACTCTCGGTCCACAAAAACCGCCTTGGCATCTGCCCATACCCGCGCGAGTACGACG